>JGI994J12354_10002872_pt1 | contig 16449 bp, 11 predicted proteins | sample IntmicLarv3ML3BL_FD_12354 | JGI IMG/M metagenome (IMG submission 12354) | reverse complement strand
TTCGACAGCTTTCGGCTACGGCGCGACCTACACGGGCGCGGCGGTGCTGCTGGTTGTCGGCATGGTCTGCTTTGTGATTTACCGAAAATTTTCGGAGAAGAAAAAGCTGAGTAAAGCTTAAAAATTGCCCCTAAATATCAAATTGTGGCAATAGACAGCACAATTTTAAAGGAGTATAATTGTTGCGTGGGTGTGAGGGAGGTCATGAAAACGGGCTAATAAATTAGAATTTGTAGGGAACGGAGAAGCGATGGATAAATTGGTTGTATTAAAGTTTGTGAACGCTCTAAATAGTCAAGATTTACCGCTCATAATTGACATGATGGCAGAGGATTTTTGTTTCATTGACACTTATGGTGAGCAGACAAGCAAAGCGCAGATGGAAACAGGGTGGAAAACTTACTTTGACTGGTTTCCAGACTATCATATTGAGGTAAAAGATTATATCGGCAACGAAGAATTTTCTGTAATTATCGGAACAGCCAGAGGTTCATACTTGGGAAAGCACGATAAAAGTTGGACATTTCCTGCGGCGTGGAAAGTTATCGTAGCAGGAGAGCAAATAGAATTATGGCAGGTCTTTTGTGATTCAAAAAAGCAGTTGGATTCATTCAACTAAATTCTAGTTTGCCTTTGTTCTGATACACATTACCTAAGTTCGTACTACCCACCGCCCCACGGCGGCAAAAACCCCGCAAAACAAACAAAATTTGTTTTGACATAGATAGGGAGGAAGATTGAAAATTTCAATCTTCACTTGCGCTTCGATTTCTGATGAGCCACGGCTCGCCGAAGATGGCGTGGGTTCCCACACATGGAAAGGAAAGGTAATAAAAAATGGAAAAAATGAAAGCAGGGTTTATCGGGTTTGTAGGATTTCAGGAGCCGGATCCGTATCCGGTGCTGGAGAGCTACGCCCAAATCGGGTTCAAGGGTTTTGAAAGCGGTGACACGCTGTTCCGCGACGGCGACCCCGTCGAAAACCTGAAAAAAGTGCAGAGCTACGGCATAGCGCCATTGGCTATGGGTATGATGTCGCGGCCGGGCGAAGCCCCGCCAACCGCCGCCGAGCTTATTAAAAAGTGCAAAACAATCGGCGTTGACCGCGTGGCGACTTTTGCAGGCTGTGTAGGTATGTTCCGTTTTGGAATGAGGCCAGTCCCGCCGAGCTACGACGAGGTTATGCAGGAAATTGAGAGCTTCGATGCACTCGCAAAGGAACTTTCCGCCGAGGGGATAAGGTTCACGTTCCACAACCACGATGTCGAGTTCACCCAGACCTATCGCGGTGTTCCGGCGATTTTCCTTATGGCGGCAAACAGCGAATATCTCAAGTTTGAGCTTGACACCGGTTGGGCGGCGTATGCCGGCGCTAATCCTGTCCACGTCCTGAAAAAACTGGGCGACCGTGTTAGCGACATACATATTAAGGATTTCGTTCCCGGCGAGGTCAGACAGAAAATGCCGAACGGCAACGAAAACATAATGCCCGCGTTCACAGCGCCCGGAACCGGCCTCCTCGATATGGCGGGCTGCCTCGAAGCGGCACAGGCTCTTGGAATTGAGTACGCGATCGTCGAGCAGGACTTTATGCGCAACCTCACTCCGCACGAGACGCTGACAGCCGCGTATCTGAACATGAAAGAAACCGGATTTGTTGAGTAAACAACAGCAAGGAAAGACGGTGGTTTTACCGCCGTCTTTTTATCAAACTTGAGTGCAAAAAAACGGAGAAGCAAAAGCTTCTCCGTTTTCCGTATATAATTTAGCGTTTGTCGTAGCGCTCAAACGCTGCCTGTGTGATGGCGACCGCTGTAGCAAGTTGCATACCCTCGATCTGTGTTACAAAGGCGTTCCATGTCTCATCGTTGAGCGCGGTTGCGCCGGTGATGACCATGTTTGTGAATTCCTCAACACGGGTGTTAATGTCGGAGAGAATACGCGAGCGTTCCTGTCCTTCGTCCGCTGTATAGGTCAGGTTTGCGGTGATGACATATTTGCCCATGCCGCCCCAGTTTTCACGGTATTCGAGCTGTGTCGGGCTTGCGGCGTCTTCCTCGCGATCAAGGATGAATACCATAAAACCGTTGTGAATCAGGTAAATCTGCTGCGCGGCGGTCGTTGTTAGTCCGTCCGGATTCTTAGCAATAAGGTCGGTGTGGACATATTTGCCGTTTGTGATGTTAAAGGTTTCGCCCTCAACGCCGTAGTTGACGGTAATCATTCCCTCGTCGCTGTAGAAGTAATCGATGAAGCGGACGGCGATTTCAGGAACTGTGCACTGTGTCGAAATAGCGGTGCTGGTGGGAGTTACGTTCTCAAAGCTCTTAAAGTTGACAAGCAGTTCGTCGCCTTTGTTTAGTACAGGAATCTTTGGGAAGGTGAAGTTTGCGCCGGCTTCTGCAACACCCATATTTGCGAGAGCTTCGCCGCCGAACGTGTACATCATCATTGTAGCGCCGGACTGGTTATTGGCGACACGCGCGTTGACAGGCATAAAGCCGGAACCGCCGTTTGTGATGTAGTCAGGGTCAATAAGGCCTTCGTCATACCAAGCGGCCATCTGTGCAAGATAAGAGCGGAATCCGTCGTTAATTGCTGAAAACTCGACAACGCCGTCCTTCTGAATGAAATACGGAGTAGCAGAAGCGCCGTATGCGCCTACAAAGAAGTGGGAGGCCGGAACACCGCTCTGCTGAAGGTCCATCGGAGCTGCGCCGCCGGTTTTTTCGTCCTTGAACATAGTTAGCATGTCGTGCCATTCGGCAATAGTTTCAGGGCGGGCTAGTCCGAGGTCATCGAGCCAGTCCTGACGTATGCCATAGCCGAGGAAGGGAGCCTGAACGCGGTCATAGACCTGTGCAAAGCCGGGCATTCTGCCGGTGTCGGTAACTGACCATTTGCGGTTGGTTTCAGAGAGGTTAATCCAGCGCGAATAGTTCGGAGCGTAGACATCGACGAGGGGTTTGACATCAATGAAAACTTCGTCGTCAATTCCCTTGTCTCCGCCGCCGGTGTAGAGGGTTACGCCGGGATGGATGATGTCGGGATAGTCCTGCGAAGTGACCATCAATTGGAAGATTTCGTTTTGGTTTGCCTGCGGAGGATGCTCAAATTTGATTTTGACACCGGTGTCTTCCATTGCCTTTTTCCAAGAAAAGTTCTTGCCGTCGGCCATGTCCTGTACGCGCGCCGCCGCGTCTGCGGAAATGGCATACCAGATTTCGAGTGTGACACTACCGTCAGTGACTATCGGAAATCCGAGTTCGGGAGCCGGGTCGGAGGGTTCCTCGCTCGGCGCTTGGGAAGGCGCTGTGGACGGAGCGGTTGAGGGGGCTGTGGACGGCGAGGCATTATTTGTGCAGCTTGCGACAAGAGCCGTGACCATCAGTACCGCGAGTAGTAGCGCAAAAATACGTTTCATTGTTGACCTCCATATTTTTTTATGCGAGCCGAAACTTTTCAGCTCACTGATATCATTTTAATTCTATGCTATTAAACAAAGATTAACAACTGCCAAAAAGCGCCCTCGCGCGTCGAAATGCCTTAAACAAGTGCCACATTCTGAACTCGGGTTTATGTTCCTTTGTCCGTTTTAGAGAATATTTAGAACGTTGTAAATAATTCTCTTGTCCATATGGTCAAAGCACAGTATAATCATATTCAAATAGATATATAAATCTGGGGAGGGGTGGACAGTATGAAGATGTTTTTCAAGTCGCTGCGGGATAAATCGTTCCGCTCAATTTTGCAGAGCTATATTCTGGTGCTTGTAATCCCTGTCATAACTGGGGCGATTGCGTGCGTATTTATGGCCTTTTCGATAGAAAGCCTTATAGAGGAGCGTGGCGACTACTCCGCCGTTCAGCTTAAAACTCATATCGACACAATTGCAAGGGAGAGCGCGGTTCTGTGTAAAACCATCTCGCAGGAGGCGGAAATCCGCTCGCTTATCGGAATAGGCGACGAGGAGACTTTGCCTGCAAGCGAGCATTATGCCGTAAACCGCCTGTCCGCAAAGCTACGTACCTACGGCATAAACAGCGGGCTTACAAGCGGGGTTTACATCTACTTTCGCGGTAACCATTCGGTTATGAGCGACAGCTTCCGCTACCGGGGTAAAATGATGGACGATTTCTTTGCTGAAACCCTCCATATCACCGAGGAGGAGTTTGTAACCTTGGCGGGGCAAGGCGGGAAAATTATCATGCGAAGCGACGATTCTGGCAAAATTGCGATGTTTGCTGTGTACCCGGTTTTCAAATTAGGAGGATACAATTACAGCGGTGCGATTGTGGTCGCAATTGATACGGCGCGCCTTGCGGCGGAGATAAAAGCATCAATTATGGAAAATTCCTATGGCTTCATTATTGCGCCCGATGGAAGCTGCTATATGTCGCAAAACGCGTACGGTCCGCTCAAAATATGGTACGGAGGCGGCGAAACTGAAGTTATCTCCGAACTCATCGGCGAAGAGGCGTTTGTCGCGGTTTCAAAATCGGCGACGGGACTTATTTATGCGAGCGCGGTGCCGAGGCGCGACTATATGCGCCCCATAAACCGAATCGGCGCGCTTATCGGCGCGTATGTCTTTCTGTGCCTCGGTGTGGGTGTGATATATTCTGTGCGCGCCTCGAAAAAGCGGTATTCAGTTTTGAATCGGCTCTACAATGTCATTTCCAAAAACAACGAGGACGAGGCATTCCATGAAATTGAGCAGGCGTTGAAAAACACGGCAGAGCAGCGAAAACAACTCGGGACATTCCGCGCCCGCGAGCGCGCAAGAATAGCGGAGCGCGTGCTGATGGAGCTTCTTATCTATTCGCCCTCGCCGAACATATCATACGAACAGCTTTCAATACATGGTATTGAGTTTCCCTATAAACTTTTCAACGTAATCGCGATTGATATCGAAAATATAGGCAATATCTTCTTTGGAACCGAGCCCGACCTTGAACAGGACGAGCTTGAGGATATCTCCTCGACAATCCTGCGCTCAATTACGGACGAGCTTCTGAGCCCTTTTGCACGTTCATATTCCACAAGGGTGCTTGACCGTTTTGTGGTGGTTGTAAATTTTGACCGCGACGATGGCATTGAAGAAGCCATGCTGAAAACCATAGATTTCGCGCTGAAAAACTTCGGGTTGAAGCTTCTGGTGTCAACTGGGATGACAGTTACCGATCCCGCCGGCCTGTTCCGCTCCTATCAGACTGCGCTTGATGTCACAACTTTTGCGGAAGAAAGCCCGACGGGTCAGCGCTTTGTCAGTTACAGCAGGCTTGTTCCCGACAACAGAAAGCATGACGAGCTTTTGATGGAATATGTGCGGCGGTTTGCGCGCTTCCTTTCGGGAAAGCTCTATGAAAACGCGCGGGAGGTTCTGCCCGAAATTTTTGCGCTTGGCGGTGAGGCGATGTTTCCGCGAAATATCGCGGCGGTGACAAACACGCTCTATGAAGTTTACGGCGAGGCGTTCAAGGAAAAAATGTCCGTATCGGGAACCAGAATGGACGAGGCCTCGGCCGCCGCGCTTATCCATGATTTTCTGTCCGAGCAAGGAGGAGAGGTCAGTGTCTCCGGTGACCCGGGTGCAAAAATTCGCATTTTCATTGACACGAACTATAAAAACTCGATGTTGGACATTACTTTTATCTCCGACGCGCTCGACTTCGCGCCTTCATATATTTCGCGGGCATTTAAGCGGTACAGTGGGCTTACCGTGCTTGAGTACATCAACATAAGGCGGATTTCCCACGCAAAGAGTTTGCTGCGCGGGAAATCCAGCGTTAAGGATATCGCCGCTGTTGTCGGCTACGCAAACCCGCGTGCCTTTATCCGCGCCATGCAGCGGCTTGAGGGCGCGACCCCCAGTGAATACCGTGCGGCAATGGATTAAGGGCTTGGACGCAAAGTTGAAAATTACGAAATAAAACCCGGGGGAAGCACAGGCTTCTTCCGGGTTTTTGCAATATAAAGCTAGATGTGCGGCAGCAGATTACGACTATTCGCAGGTAAAGCAGTTTTTCCCTCGGTTTTTGCTTTGATACATCAGTTTGTCCGAGCGCTCGATAATGGAACGAACCGTGTCGTCAAAGCGGATTTCGGTAATACCTATCGAAGAGGTGACAGAGAGGGGAATCTCATGCTGAATCTTTGCTCCGCAAATCAGCAGGCGAATTTTTTCTGCGAGCAGAGGCAAGTCGTCGCTAGAACTAATGGAGTAAACCCCGACAAACTCTTCACCGCCCCAGCGCCCGAACATATCGGTTTTACGGGTGTTTGCCCTGATGGTATCGGATATGGCGCGCAGAACGTTGTCGCCGACGTCGTGGCCATAGGCGTTGTTGAAGTCGCGAAAATTGTCGATGTCCAGAAACAGGACGGCCACAGAGGTTTTGTAGCGGATTGTTTCGTTGATTTTATACTCCATAAAATTTTGGAGGTAGCGGCGGTTTGGCAGCCCCGTAAGCATGTCGCGCAACGCAAGGCTTGAAAGCCGCTCAACCAAATCGTCGTCGTATGTAATCGGGGAGTTCGGTGTAAAAACCTCGGCAGCACCGACAATTTTGTCGTTTTCGAATATCGGGAAAATGTTGACGAAAACAGGAATGCGGCGGCCGTCCTTGTGGCGGAGGAAAACTTCCTCCTGACGAGGAACTCCGTCGCTCATCACGGCAAACAGCGGACAGCCGACAACACAGAGCGGCCGCCCCTCGGAATCGATATGGTTGAGGATGTTGTCGCCGCAGTTGTGTCCGACCATTTCTGCGGAGGTGTAGCCGGTGATGGCCTCGGCGGTTCTGTTCCAGAAAGTTATAATCCGGTTGAAGTCAACATAATATACTCCATCGCTCAAGCCGTTGATAATTTTAAGATACAAATCTTCCTTGTTCAAAAAATGCGCTCCTTTCGGGGCATACCAAAAGGGCCTCGTGCCGTATGCCGTATTTTCAGGGATGGATTATCATATTAAACAGCGAAATGGCTAAAACAATAATACACAAAAAATGACGGTTGCGCAAGTTTTATTTATTTTTGGAAAGACTTGTGTGCAATTCAGAAACTTTGAGTTGTGGCAAGAAAAAAAGAGGGTGCGAAATTCGATTTTCGCACCCTCTCTACTATGCAGAAATTAAATTAACTTGCAAGGGTAAGACAGGGATTTGCGTCCGAGAAGCTCGGCGGTACGGCTGTCGGGTTGACCGGTTCCGATAAACAAGGTAAACGATGAACCGTCATACGCACGGATTCCATACTCCGTTGTGACCGTCATGTGCTCGGGCGCGACAGTCAGTGCAACAGTTTTCGCCTCGCCTGGAGCGAGCGAAACTCTTCTAAAAGTGCAGAGACATGGGTTCGGCGGCGCAAGCGCGGAATCCTCCACCTTGATGTAGCACTGCACAACTTCGTCCACGGTAAACTGCCCGTTGTTCATGAGTGTGACGTCGAATTCCAACGCCTCACCCTTTTTCACCCGAGTATTGTCGAAGCTGCTTTCGACACTTACATCTGAATAGGTCAGACCATAGCCGAAGGGGTACAAAGCCTCACCCTGATAGTATCTGTAGGTTCTGCCGGTCATCGAATAGTCGGTGAATTCGGGCAGGTCGTCGATTCCGCGATAGAAAGTTACGGGAAGTTTTCCGCTCGGAGAACACACGCCGAACAGAATATCCGCCGCAGCTTTTCCGCCGTGGCCTCCCGGATACCACGCGTCGAGTATCGCCGCACAGTTTTTGTCCGCCCAGTTTACCGCGAGGGCGCTGCCCGCGCCGAGAATCAAAATTACGGGTGTACCTGTCGCGCAGACGGCCTCGAGAAGCGCCTGCTGGCGTCCGGGCAGATTCAGGTCGAGCTTGTCGCCGCCGGCCTGCGAGTTTCCGGTGTCGTTCTGCTCGCCTTCAATCGACGAATCAAGCCCGAGGCAGACAATCGCGATGTCCGCGCGTTTTGCAATGGAAATGGCTTCCGCAAAGCGGTCGTCCGCCATCGCGAGAGGTTCGACCCTGTCGCGGAAAAGATGACAACCCTCGGAGTAGTACAGGCGAATCCCGTTTGCATTGGTATACTCCCGCACTCCATCGAGGACTGTTGTATATTTCGAGGCGGTTCCGCTGTAATTGCCCTTGAGCATAGTGCGGCTGTCGGCGTTTGGGCCAATTACGGCGACCGACTTAAGCGAGGCAGCGTTGAGAGGAAGAAGTCCGTCGTTTTTCAAAAGTACCATCGACTTACGCGCCGCTTCGAGCGAAACGGCGTTATGCTCGGCACAGTCCACAACTTCATAGGGGATATTGTTGTAGCCGCAGTCCTCATCGAACATCCCGAGGCGAATTCTGGCTCTGAAAAGCCGTATTGCGGCATTGTCAATGTCCTCCTCGGTTATAAGACCATTTTCGTAGGAGGAGAGCAAAAACGCAAACGCGCTGCCGCAGTTTACGTCGCAGCCGTTGCGGAGTGCCATCGAAACGGATTCCTCTGCCGTCGCCGTGACCTTGTGGTTTTCGTGGAAATCCCGGATTGCCCAGCAGTCCGAGACGACATGACCGTCGAAGCACCATTTATCACGCAGTATGTCGAGAAGCAAAGTTTTGCTTCCGCAGCAGGGCTCGCCGTTTGTGCGGTTGTAAGCGCCCATTACGGCCTCGACGCTTGCCTCTTTGACACAGGCTTCAAAAGCGGGAAGGTACGTCTCGTACAAATCCTTCAGCGACACCACGGCGTCAAATTCGTGGCGCAGTTCCTCAGGGCCGCTATGTACGGCAAAGTGTTTTGCACATGCGGCAACCTTGAGGTACGGGTATTCGCCCTCCTGAAGTCCACGCACGAACGAAACGCCGAGTCGAGTGGTCAGATACGGGTCCTCACCGTAGGTTTCGTGTCCGCGTCCCCAGCGCGGGTCGCGGAAAATATTGATGTTCGGCGACCAGAGGGTAAGCCCCTTGTAGATATCATGGTCTCCCGAGCGTGAGCTTTCGTTGTATTTTGCGCGAGCCTCGGTTGAGATAATTTCGGCAACTTTGTGCAGCAGTTCCTCGTCGAACATTGCGGCAAGGCCGATTGCCTGCGGAAACATTGTCGCCGTTCCAGCACGCGCAACGCCGTGCAGCCCCTCGTTCCACCAATTGTACGCAGGAACGCCGAGCCGCGCAATTGCGGGCGCGTTATATCGGAGTTGCAGCGCTTTTTCCTCAAGCGTCATGCGTGAAACTAGATCTATGGCGCGATCCTCGGCCGAGAAAGCGGGATTTAGATATTTCTCCATTGAAGTTCTCCTAAAAGAAAAGTTGTGTCAGTCGTTGTCGCCGACAGATTCGCCGTCTTTCGCGACGCGGCGGAACGGAAGCTCGTCAACACCCTGCTCCGGGCCAGTGTCGGAAACGGCGGTGAAACGTTTGCAGATGAAGTCGCCGCGCTCGATTTCGTCGACCAATGCAACGGCAAAGTCGGCATAGCTTATGTAGCTCTGGCCGGCGCGATTGTTTATCAAAAAGTCGGTTCCTAGTGTGTATCTGCCGGTGCGCGGGCCATTTGCGTCAAAGGTGTAGGCGGGACTCATAAATGTCCAGTTTACCTTGCTGGTTTTCAGCTCGCCGAAAGCCTCCAGCATACTTTGAGGAAGCGCTGCAAACTGCGGCGGAATCATTGTGATGACCATTTTGGTCATAGAGGCGTCGGTGTAAAGGCTAGCTGCGCCGCCAACGACGAAAAAGCGTATGTCGGGCAGATTTTCCATTATGCCGATTAGCCTGCGCATGGCGGTTTTGTGGAGGTGTTCCTCTCCCATAGGGCTGTTGAAGGCGTTCACGACGATGTCAAAATCCTCTAAATCCGCCTCCTCAAGGTCGAACAAATCCTTGACAATTATGCCGTATTTATCGTTGAATTCGGGGTTCGGACTTCTGATGATGGCAGTCACTTCGTGTTCGCGCAAATAGGCCTCATTTGCTATAAGGCGACCTGCCTTACCTGAAGCCGCAATTACCGCTATCTTCATTGTATCGTTCCTTTCCGTTACATGATTCTGTGGGCGGAACGCCGCACGAATTTTGCACAGCGCACACTAGCGCCAAATAGATTTATAATATCAGTATAGCATTAAATGCCAAGAAGTAAACTAGTTACTTATTAATAAACGGTAACTTATCAATACTAAAAGCAGAATATGTTACTACTTTACAACAGGATATTACTGTGGTAAACTGCCCATAGTAGAGTTAGGATAGAAAAAATTCATCAATCCGAAAACAATGAAGACAGGAGGTAGCGATTTGAGGAAAAAACTTGAGCGACAAATCAGGTTCCGTAACGAGTTCCGCTTCGATATTACACAGATTTGTTTTAGCCGCAGGCTTTCATATCTGTCTATAACCGAAGACATGGCTCCGACCGAAACAGGAGCGGATCGCAAGCAGCTCACCCTGTGCCGGAGCGTGCGCCCCTATAGCTGGAACGACGAAATTAAGCGTCCGCGCCGATTTGGGTTCCGCCCGATTTTTGACCAGAAGTCAATATCGTACAGAATTGAGGCAAACCCCGGTTCAATGCAGGTTCAGACGGCATACGGAAATTGCTCCATATGCTTCGATGGACCGGAGACAATCCGACTACGCGGCAACGGCATAACAATGCGCTTCTTTACAAAAATGGGTAAGTGCGAAGGCGCGGTTGACAGGTTGGACGGAACGTATCAGGTCAACTATTTCATGGCTGGTGAGTATCTGTTCAAGCCCATTAGGGGGAAAATAAGCTTTGAAGCCGAATGGCTTTGGGACAGAGAAAGTTCAAGCGACGTTGTCATCGATCTTGAGCCGGACGAATCAGGCGAGTTTGAAGTAGCCCTCCACTATGCCGAGTACGGCGCGGAAGCCTATGAGGAATACCGCCCGTTCGAAGAATGCGCAATGGAATCCATGGAGGACTTCAACAAGTGGTATGACATGTATCCGCCCGTTCCGGGCAGATACGAAAACCTGAAAAAACTTTCGATATACGCGATTTGGGTGTGCTACATCGACGCGAAGGGAATGCTCACCGAGCCTGCGATTTTGTTCTCTAAGCCGAATGCTTCGGCGGTATTCTCATGGCACCAGGCGTATTTCGCGATGTCGATTAACGACCCGGATGTATCGGCGCAGCTTTTGATGGATTTGTTCGCGTATCAGGACGAGTACGGCGAGCTGTGCGACCTCTGCGACGATACTTTCTACAACGTAATGGCGACTAAACCGCCTTTCCATGGCTACGCGCTGCTCCATATGATTAACCACATGGACATAACAGCAAAGCACGCGGAAAAAATGTACGACGGGCTTGCAAACCTGTTTAAATGGTGGACGGTTACCCGCGACACCGACGGTGACGGTATCCCGCAGTATAACCACGGCTGCGAGTCAGGCGTTGATGCCTCCGACCTGTTTGCAAAGGGCGTGCCAGTCGAAACCCCCGACATCATTTCCTACTGCACCCTGCTTGCCGAAGGGCTTTCAAAGCTTGCGGCACTCATGGGGCGCACAGACGAAGCCGCCGCATGGCAGGCGAAATCCGACAGGCTGCTCGAGGTTCTTCTCAGTGATTTCTGGGATGGACGGAAGTTTATCTCGCGTCTTTCCACTACAAAGGAAATCATTGAGTCAACCGAGCTTGAGATATATATGCCGCTCATGCTTGGCGACAGGTTGCCCAAAGATATAGTCAAGCGCATGGTAAAGGACCTCACAGACCCCGAGCTGTATTACACGCCTGTTGGTTTCCGCTCAAACGTAAAGAGGTACAAGGATGGGCAGGCTATGCCGGGCTACATCGGCGGTTTTGCTCAGGTTAAGCTGCTGCCGGGACTCTATATGGCGGGCGAAAAGGAACTTGCCCGTGAGTTGCTCACAGGATACGCCAACAAATCGGCCGAGAGGCTGCCGGGCTTCGGAGTACTTGAGTTTACGCCACCTGGCGCGCCGGGCGGCGGAGGATTCTTCCAGACTCCGGGCGGAGCGCTGAACGCTCTTGCCGCTGCGATGTTCCTTATTGCAATCAACTTCCTTGAGGAAATATCGACAGACTGACAAAACGTGCAGTAAACAAACGGCGGTTTGAAATGTTATACTTTCGGGCCGCAATAAAAAAGGGGCGTGAATATGTTTACATCAGGAAATAAATTCGACCTCTGCTCCATCCCGTACAGTGGCAGGGACTCGAAAATGGTTCTGCATGAGGATGCGGAGACCCGTAAGCTTTATCTCACCTTTGGACGTTCCGCCGCTCCGGAGATAGAGCGCAGAAATCTAATCTATATGACACCCGTAATTGACCACAAGGACATAGTCAAGTGGGACTATACGGTTGAACCGGGCAAGCTCACAATCAACACCGTTGCGGGAAGCATTGAACTATGCTTTGCCGAGCCTAAGCGTCTGCGCATCCGCGGCAAAGGAAGAGTGTCGCTCAGATTTTACATAAGTGGTATGAAGCAGTTTGAAAACGGCTCGCCCAAGGAGGATGGCAGCGTCGAGGTTATCTACGAAATCCTTGGAAAGCTTTTGTTCGTGCCGGTAAAGGGTGCGCTGCGTCAGGATTCCTTCTGGAATCACAACGCTGTCAAGGCAGACGATTTCACAATCGACCTTGTACCCTCTGTTGAGAGCGACGGATTTGAGGCGGCGATACACGAGTATTACGCGAACGGCGAGCGCGACAAGTCGTATCCGCCGTTTGACGAGTGCGTTGCAAAGGTTGAAAAAGAATTTGACGCATTCTACAAGGCTGTCGCTCCCGGCAAAAACGCAGAGATTGAGAAGCTAGCGGCGTGGACACTCTGGTCGAACCATGTGCCGGTTGAGCGCCGTATGAAAGCCCCAGCGTATTATTCGAGCAAAATGGGGCTCCTTCGCGCAGTTGGTTGGCAGCACGGATTTATCGGCATGGCGCTGAAAAAAGACCCCGCCACGATGTACGAAGCGCTGATGGCGCTCTTTGCCTATCAAGAAGCGGGCGGTCAGATTCCAAACAACATGAGCGACCTCGCGGAGGATCACATAACCGCAGGTTCGCCAATGCAGGGGCTTGCGTTGCAGTACTTGCTTCCCGAAATATTCGCTCTTCCCGCTGACAAAAAGGAAGCGCTGTACAACGCCATGTCGGGATATGCCGGATGGTGGCTGAAATCTCACTCGAGGGACGGCAGCGGAATACCGCAGTACTACCACCCGGACGAATGTGGATTCATAGACGCGACAAGCTTCATCTGGGGCGTTCCGCTTCAGGCGCCGGATTTGATGGCGTGGTTAATTCTGTTTGCGGAGGCATGCGGAAAGCTCGCCGACAATTTGGGCAAGGACGGAAGTTGCTGGGCAAATGAGGCGAAAAGGCTCACTGATGTGCTTGTCAGCGAATTCTGGAAAGGCGACGGCTTCGTCTACCGTAACGCGCGGACAGGCAAGGAGTTCCGCACAAATTCGGTGCTCGGGCTGCTTCCGGTAATTCTCGGGAAGAGGTTGCCTGCGGATATACTCGAGGTTCTTGCCGCCGACATCGCTGACGAGAGCAAGTTTATGACATCGGGCGGCGTAGTATCCGAGAAACTTTCAAGCAAGGAGTTCAAGTTGGAGGGCACAAAGCTGCGCGGCGGAATAAATCCCGCGATACAGCTTGCGATTGCCTGTGGACTCAAGGACGGCGGCTATGAGGATTTGGCAAAGGAAATAGCCGAAAAGACCTGCGCACTCGCGCTGGAAACAGGGCTTGGCGATTCAATTCCTCCGTTTGCGTTCGACCCGGGCACAGGTAAGTCCCTGTTTTCGGAGAATCGCTACTTGTCGGAGGAGGAGAAAAAGAACCGTTTCCGCGACGAGGCAAGAGAACCCAAAACCGCAGTATGCTGGACCTCGGCCGGCGCAGCGGGCGTGTTGGGGCTCATAGGTCTACTTTAATGATGTACATAAAACGAAGACATAAAAACAATAATTTTCAAGGAGGCTTTTCAAAAATGGTAAAGAAATTTCTTGCGCTGGCACTTTCCCTGCTAATGGTTCTTGCGCTTGTTGCCGGATGTAACACCGGTACGAGTGACACATCGACAGTGCCGTCCAGCGCACCGTCAACCGCTCCGTCAAAGGCGCCGGATAATACCGGCAATGACGACGACCCGGTAGTTGACCCCGCCGACCCGCATGACCTGCTTCAGGACAATCCTGATTCGGTGAGCGCGGATCACCTTGGCGGTCTCGCATTCAAGTACGAGATTGCCCCGCTGAATCTCCCGCTTACCGAGAAAACAGAGACATTTACATTCTGGATTGAGTCACCGAACCCCACTGCCAACATGCTGAACCTCGCCGATGGCGACATGTGGCAGGAGCTCGAGAGACGTACAAACATCCACGTTGAGATGGACCATCCGGCAAAGGGCATGGAGCGTGAGCAGTTTATGCTCGTCGTCAACAGCGGCGACCTGCCAGAGATGATGAAAAACCCCGAGTTCTATCCCGGCGGCTTCGACAAAGCAATGGATGATGAAATTTTCATCGACATGGCCGAATACATGGAGTGGATGCCCCACTATTCCGCAATGGTCAACTCAAGCGAGAGCGTTCGCCGCTCGGTCTACACAGATACAGGCAGAATTGGCCTTATCCACTTCTTCCAGTATCTTGAGGACGGTAAAAAGCAGAAGGTAAACTATGGTATGGCAGTCCGTGAGGATCTTATGATCAAAAACGGCTGGAACAAAGATCTTCCTGAGACTTTTGACGAACTTGAAGAGCTGCTCACATTCTTTAAGGACGAAGCAGGCTTCCCGAACGGCCCGTTCCCGATGTCACCGAACGGCGTATTCGGATTCTCGTTCATGAACGGATTCTTTGTAAACGGCGGCTGGCGTATTGATACTAATACTAATAAAGTCGAGTACAGCCCGATTCAGGAAGAATTCCGTCAGTATGTCACATTGCTCAACGACTGGTTCAACAAGGGCCTGATTTACCGCGACTTCCTCAGCATAAGCGGTGAGCTGGGCAGCCAGGGCGAGTTGTGGCACGGACGTCTGCCGATAGGCGTAACATTTGCTATCTTTGCGGGCGATACGCAGCATATCAACGGAACAAACCCCGACCCGGACTATAACATTGTCGGCATTAAGAACCCCGTATTTGAAAAGGGTACAAAGCCGATGCCGTCTGCATATTCGATTGAGGACACAACCGCAAACGCATACATGGCATTTGCAATCACCACAGCCTGCCATAATAAGCCGCTGCTCTGTCGCTGGTGGGACTATTTCTTCTCCTCCGAGGGAGCACTGCTTATCAACTATGGCAACATCGAGGGCGATGGTCCCGATGACTGGGAGACCACATATTACCGCGGCGCAGACGGACGTCCGATTCTCACAAACTTCATCATGAGAAACCCAGAATTCGGCTCAAGCGAAATGATGCAGCAGTATATCTGGCACGGATGCATACTCGGCCTGTACAACCGCGAAGTTGACACCGAGACTGAGTCTCAGCTCGCAACCCACTATCGCTGGAGTGATCAGGACTTCGATTCCAGATACCGTCCTATTCCTGCGGCATATGTTTTCCTGCCCGACGAATCAACTGTTTACAATGCGAAGTATAACGACTTGCAGACGTACATGCAGGAAAATACTTTGAAGTTCATTATGGGCGACCGTCCGCTCAGCGAGTTTGACAATTTTGTCTCTGAAGTCAATGGCATGGGCGTTGAGGATGTCAGAGCTGTTGTCCAGAGCGCGGTTGACCGCTACTTCCAGAGATAACTAAAAGCGTACTGTTTCAAGGTTCTGCTTTTGCAGAACCTTGAAACAGAAAATCCGAGCATACCATCCGGATGCTCCATATAAGAAAGGAATTTGATATGGAGAACACATTAAAATTTTTGCAGGACGCAAAAACGTTTTATTTCGGAACAGCGAGCGGAGACCAGCCTGAAATCCGTCCCTTCGGCTTTGTAATGGAGTTTGAGGGCAAGCTCTATTTCGGAATGGGTGAGCACAAAAACGTATATAAGCAGCTTCTGCAAAATCCGAAGTTTGTCGTTGTTGCCGTAAATGGCGCAGACTGGATTCGTATTCGCGCAACCGCGAAACTTGGTGCTTCTGAGGAGGCACTTGCCAAAGCGTTTGAGGTCAACCCGTTCCTCGCAAAGCTTTACAACGATGAGACCGGGCTTACACTTGGGCTTGTTGAGGCGGCTGACGCCGAGGTTGAAAAATGCAACATGATGGGTCCGGTAGAGACCTATAAGCTATAAATACGAGCGGCTGCAAACGAAGCGCGCGGGTAAAGCGGTTGCTTTCCCGCGCGCATATTTTTTCATAAAAGTAAAACGGGGGGAGAACGAAATGGATATATCGAACAACCTGAAAAAGCTTTTTTCACTTGAGGGTAAGAATATTCTGCTCACCGGTGCGGCGGGCGGCATAGGCTCTGC
>JGI994J12354_10002871_pt1 | contig 16452 bp, 17 predicted proteins | sample IntmicLarv3ML3BL_FD_12354 | JGI IMG/M metagenome (IMG submission 12354) | reverse complement strand
TGCGGCAGTGGGATGTGCTTTCGGCCAACCGGGTGGATCATTTTGTCGCCAATTCCCATAATGTGGCCCGCCGTATTAAAAAGCATTACCGCCGCGAGGCGGACGTTGTCTATCCTCCTGTGGATCTAGACTTTTTTTCGCAGCCAGCGGAAGAGGGCGCTGTGCCCGGCCTGCCTTTGGCCGAGAGGCCCTATCTTTTTCTTGGGCAGTTGCTGCCCTACAAGAGGGCGGATTTGGCTGTGGATGCCTGTGTACGGCTGAAAAGACCGCTGGTGGTGGTTGGTGAAGGCCCGGAGCAGGCCCGTTTGCAGGCTCGTGCCGGGAAGGGGGTTCTCTTTACCGGAAAGCTCGACAGGGAGGCGCTTCGTGCCCGTATGCGGGAATGCAGGGGGCTTATTTTTCCCGGTGAGGAAGATTTCGGCATAGTGCCGCTGGAGGCGCAGGCAGCGGGCGTGCCCGTTATCGCCTATGGCCGGGGCGGAGCCCTTGAAACCGTGCGTGAGGGGAAAACCGGCCTGTTTTTTGAGGAACAGAGCGTGGATTCGCTGGTAAAGGCTGTGCAGCGGTTTGAGGAGATGGAATTTGACCCTGCTGCCTTTGCCCGGCATGTGGGGCAATTTTCGCGGGAAAATTTCAGAAAGGGCATGCAGGAAGTGCTCGCCCTGCACCTTGGCCGTCAGCTCCGGGAGTAGCGTTCATGGCTCCAGGGCCTGTTCACACAACGGCCTTTTTGCCCTCTGGCGGCGTTGGAAAGCCTTCCAATAGTCGAGTACGAGAAGAGTACACTCCTTCCATAAAAATGCTTTCCGCCTTGCCAGAGAACAAAAATCCTCTTTGTGTGAACAGGCCCTATATAAAGTTTTCACCATCGTGCGAAACCAGGGAAGAATTGACAACACCCGAAACGGCTGAAACCGCGGCGAGTAATTCTTGCTCTTTGTTTGTCCGCAATTCAATGATCATATCAAGCTTGTCTTTTGTGAGATTGCGCGATTTGACCTTACAAACTTGTGCGTTGGCTTTTACGCTTGCCATGATGTCTTTTTCAGCGGAAACGGTATCCGCATTGACAATAAAGAGATAGGACGATTTTTTGATGGGAACCAGATCAAGCACTATGATAAAAAGCGTTGCGAAAAGAGAGGTAATTATGCCCACTTCATAAAGCCCTGTGCCGCAAATAATGCCAATGTGGGTAGACCAGAGCAGGTAGACCATATCAATGGGGTCTTTAATTGCCGTACGAAACCGGATGATCGCCAATGCGCCGATAGTACCGAGGGTAATTACCAGATTGGACTGCAAGGCCATGATGATGGTGGCGATAAAAAAGGGAAGCAGCGCCAGAGAAATGTTGAACTGTTTTGAATAAAAGCTGCGCTTTGAAATATATCTGTAAACAATAAATTCGTATAACGACAGCACACTCACCATGATAAGCACGGCAATGATATCATGCGCGATAATCTGCTGGTTATTGAAGCCAGCTTGAATGTTGGCGTAAATCCTGTCCAAATCCTTCATATCCTGCCCCCTCCGTATTGGCGCGCAGCTTTTCGTGCAATATAATATTTGGAAAAGGTCATGCGATCGAGCGTGTTCATCTGCACTGCCTGATAGATATAATAGGGCAATACATCGGTATATTTTACCTCAAGAAGATGCAACCCGCTGTCAAGAACCGGGTAGGTACATGCCCCGCCGGGAGAAAAAAAACGTTCCGTATCCAGCGAGGCCGCGATATTTCTATCCATAGTAATACGCACATTTCCTTGAGGGTAGACAAAGGCTTTTCGTTCGTATCGAACGATGATTTTGGGAGTATACAGGCGGGTACGTATCTGTATGGCAAACTCCCGCTGCAAAGGCTGATCTGTGTGTTGGATGACCCCCATCACATCGCCGGTATACAGACTGTTGTAGGCGGAATGATCAAGCCTGCTGGCGCGTTTGCGGCATTTTCCATTGTTTTTGATTTTTTTTTCAAGCTTTATATACGAATCGTCGTCGTTGTAGATACGAATACGGTACTTGTGCCGTTCGCCAATGCCCATTTCGTTTTCAAGACAACAACTGTCTCTGTAATCGTCAAAGTAAACGCTGCTCACAATATAGCTTCCGTTGAGCGAATACCTGTCGAGAACCATTACAGAGCGCAGGCGATGCTCGAGAATATCCAGCATCCCGTTGGTACACAGAAACTTCAACTCGCTTCTGTAACGTATGTTCTTGTTTGTTTGCACTGCTTACAAGCCCTGTATCGCTGTATCCATAAAAGAGAGCCGTTGGAGTACAAAGGTTCTGAAGGCGTCCAGATTGTCCGCACAGGCAGCCGTGGGCCATTTTTCTCTGTTTCGCAGATAGGCGCCGGAATCGAAAAGGTCNGCTTCATACCNTGCAATTCTTTGCAGCATTTGTTCATCAGAAAGGAGAGTCTTTCGCAGTTCCCGATAACGCTGCGCCGTCTTTTCCCGGGCGTTGCCCAGGTTGATCTCGATGGCTCTTGACCCGGGCAACTCCAGCGCAAAATCCAGCGGCAGATCAGGGCGCGCGTTTACCTGCGTCAAGAGGGGCATCTTTCCAGTCCAGTTCATGCCAAAAGAGATGTCCAAATCCCAGGGGGAGAAGAGCATTGTATGCTTTTCTCCAGTCCATTTTGCTGTATAGGTCAGATTTTTTGTTGCGTTGTCAAGGGCCGCAATGGTGTTGGTAAACAGCCAGACATCAATGGAATTATCCAGATCGACCATGTCCAGATAGCGCTCGCGAAAGATCTCGTCTGGTGCGCCGAGAACGCGTAAAAACTCTGCCAGCGGTGTCCATTTTTCAGGAGCGCCTTTCAGATTTTTGGGGGAAAGTAAATCAAACCCTCCGGAAGAATAGCGAAAACCATTTTTGTACAAGTCTTGCTCTACCGCAGGTTTGTTGTGAATTTTGCGGTAAAGGTAGTCGCTTGTGGCAAGGCTGGAACCACGCTGTATGTTGAGTTGCTGCCCGTCTACCGGTTGCAGCAAGCCGTAAATACCCTGATACTGCCCATTGATAAATAATTCGACAAACCGGCCTTGCGAGCCGTTTTTGATAGCAAAGGAGTTGTTCTCCGCCCCCCAGTCCCACCAAAGGTTGTGGGAAAAAATATTCCGAATTTTTTCCGGGTCATTGAAGGGGGCGTATAAAATCCAGTTGCGGTCAAACCGCAACCCCAAAAGTGAGAGCGGGTTTTTGCGTTTGTTATGCCCAAGGGAAACATAGGAAAGGGACAATCGATAGGACTTTTGCGGGTAGTGCAGGCTTGACCGCCCGCGTGTTTTAACATCAGCCTCGCTTACTGTCATGCGCTGCAAATGCCCTGCATTTTGGGCGTTATCGAACAAGGTCATTCGCACTGCCGATTTCTTGTTGGTGATAAAAGAATCGGGGGAATATTCCGGGTGATTCGATTCAAGGCTCATTACGGGCAATGTGGTAACAACAAAAGAAAATTCCGCATAGTGCGTATCATTATAAATAATAAAGGGATGGGCTGTATTTTGGCGGATACTCTGCGCTGTTATGGGGCGGTTGAGAAAGGCCATTGAATACCCCGGGGCGCTTTGGTCAAGGGAAACCGTTGGGGTAAACGAGGCGGGTGAACCCGCAACAAGCGGGTAATAAAACCGCTGTGCAGGTCTGTCGAAAAAAAGGGAAGCGCTGTTGAACTGGAGGGCAGGCTGCGTAAGCATCGCTTGCGCACGGCTTTTTGTCAGAGCTTCATAGCTTGCCTCATCCACAAACAGCGAGTGCAAGGAGGCGGTTGTTGTATGCTGAAACTGCAACGGCCCGCCATGTCTTGGCATGAAGTAGACCGTGATTAAGAACAGTATGGTTCCCGCAAGAATGAGTGTTTTGAGAATTCGTGTTGTGAGCATGGAATACCAGCTTGAATATCAGAGCGCGGTCAGAAGATGATCATTTTCAACGAGATCGAAAATTCTACAAAATACACGCTGGAGAGTCAATTTTTAACACGGGTATGAACAAATATTGCATGCTTGACCACAAAGGCAAGTGTCAACAGGCATCAGGGCAATTTCAAAGTGAAAGTGCCCTGACGGCCCTGCGCTCACTTGGCCGCCGTCAGGGGACAGATACTCTCCAGGGCGTGCTCAGGGTAGGAAAGCGAAGCGGCAAGGCGCAAGGCGGGTGTTCCCGGTGCGGCTGGAACCCTTCGGCAAAAATGCCGTGCAGGGAAAAAAAGACTTGCCAAGAGTGGCCGGTACATGTAAAGAAAACAACCGTCGCGCAATACTGCGAGGCATGTGGCGAGGTAGCTCAGTTGGTGAGAGCATGCGGCTCATATCCGCAGTGTCGGGGGTTCAATTCCCTCCCTCGCTACCACAATACAGAATCACGAAGCCCCACAAAGCTCCAAAAGCCTTGTGGGGCTTCTCTTTTTTCGAGTACCATGCTTTCATGCGTTGAGGCCAAACCCTCAGTACTTGCCCAGAAAAATCGGGGTAACTTTAGGGGTAGGGCCAAAATGACTTCCTCCCCACGCCTGAAGGGATTATCCGACACGCCAAGAAGTCTTCCCTATCCATGCCCTATTGATCGAAACATACGGCGGTTCTGAAGGTGTCCGTGATCTGGGGCCGTCGAAGCCGCGCTTTTTCGTCCGCTCTGGTACTGCGTTCTTTCGGCACGCCACAGCAATACTGTCTCCTTGCTCTACAAGGAGTTCCACTTCTCCAAGCGTAAAAATAATCTGTTCCGCGTGAAGGTTTTGCGACCTATTTGAGGCCCTCCATGACCTCACCTTACACGAACTATTACGGTGGACCAATTTTTCGTGGCCCGGTCACGGGCTTTGTCGTTCACGGGAAAATTGGGGGAGAATCAAAGGTCGCCTGGGTATAACGCCTGCTATATCGAGCCTGTTTTGTATTTGAAGTTCAATTTTGCATTTATTTTACCCGCTGTAAATTTGGAGCTTGGAACTTTTTTTGGCATTTTAATAATTTCTTTCAGCGGAAAATCGAAAGTCATCACGTCGAGCTTTCCCGGCCATATTTCTGTTTTCTTGACTCTTGAAAATTGCTTTCTTGTCTTAAAAGGTATGGAGACCTTCTTCGTTTCTTTATAATCAGTGCTCTGATACCCTTGACTGTAAGTGTGAATTATTGATCCTTCCAATTGCAAATCGTTATCGTACAGTTGCGTAATAGTTTTCTCGTCTGTGCTGTTATTGGTATAAGCAATGAAAACTCTCAGCACCTCAGTACCATCTTTGAATTTTTCTATTGTCACTTTACTGAATTTCCACGTCACCCGTGGTGTTGCTGCATCTGCTGTCGCAATGAAGGAAATCGAAAAAGATACTAGGGAAAAAGTCAAAATAATAACACGACAAATCTGCGTAAATAAAATACTCCTCATAATATCCCAACCTTCAATTAAAGAGTCGTTTATTGTCAGTTCAAATCGGCCTATGGTTTACTGTACTATGATTTAACGATGTGACCTTATCATACACAAGGATTTGTAACAACTAGAGGAGCTTAGGCAAGAAGTGCGGCGGAAATATCTATTCCGGAAGATCGAATTCGGTCTCTGCCTCGGAAAGATCGGCCCTTTCAAAAAAGTCCGGCCCCAACTCGCTTGTTGCCGGAGCAAGGCACCGCATATCGGTAACCATCTTGTCGCCCCGCATGATGGCCAGCCCTTCTTTCGCAATTGCATCCTTTCCGGAGCCCCATCTGCCAATGGCAGCGTAGATGTATACTAATGAGTCACCGTCAGCCATTTGCACATATGCGCCACCCCCACCGGAGAAGATCAGCGTTCCGCTTCGGGCGGCTTTGGAGGGAGGCGATTGTTCTTCGGGAAGAGTTCTGACGATTTTTTTTGAAGTGCCAAGCCGAAACTGCAAATATCCGCTATCCGCTCCAAATTCCTGCGAAGCGCAAAGGGATATCAACTGTTCCTTTTCTACCGGACAGGCAAAAATGATCTGTTCATTTTTGGAACAAAGGCTTTGCGGAACCTCATTTTGCTGCGATGACATTGCCTGACTGGAAAAGAGCAGGCCCATAAGAAGCAACAAGGCGAAAAGGCATTTTGTTTGCACAATCATTCTCCACTGATGTAATGTATAAAAGGTGAACGTATTGTTCTTTCTTCAGCAAGAAGAATAACGCTATGGCTGGAAAGGTGTAATTGTATGGGTTTGAAAGTGTATTTCGGTGAAATGACTATTTTTTTTCTTCCGGTTTTCCATCGGAAGCAATGACATATTCAGTGAAAAGTCCCTGCGAGCCGAAAGGGGCTGTAAGTGTACCATCGGGTTCCACATGGATATTTTTTTGCCCGACAATAAGCCCGGTGCATTGGAAGCGATTTTTCCCCTGCGGGGTATAGGTGAAAACTGCGACTGTAAGGATGGCCAGGTCATCGCCTGTAGCCACAAGCAGTTCCGGCACCTTGTCTCCGTTCAGATCGCCAACGACAATTTGTATGGAAAAACCTTCCTCTAACTCTCCTTTTTCGTCAAAGCCCTGCATATCTTCTGGTATTGTAGCCAACAGATTTTCTTCAGAAGTGCCGTATGCAGCAGTTAGCGCAATAGTGTTTTGAGAACCACGCTTCAGTAAAAAGCGAACAGGTTCGGGCATTGCCGCATCAAGGCGGGCCTCTTTTCCGGCAGCCAATGCTGAAGCTGTCAGCGAAATGGCTTTGTACCCCTTTGAAAAGATGACAGGAGAAGCCTCTGCGCCCCAACCCGTAATGGGGGAAAAAGACACCAGGGCGGCGGTTATGAAGAGAAGAACAAAACGCATTGCGACCTCCTTGGAGCAAATGAAGATTGAAACGCTACACTTGAAACGGGCGGTGCGGCTGCAAATGTCTTGGCTGGATTGTACCTCAGTGCTGCTGCTCCTATAAAAAAGGACGCCACAAATGTGAATAAAAAACTTGTTTCATACATAGTCCCCTTGTACAGTTGAAATGGTCAGCGAACACCTGGTCGGAGCCCAGAAAAACAGCAATACGGTTGGATTAGGTTTGTAATTTCAGTATACACAAATATTTCTGAATAATAACCTACTGCCTGGTGCCATGCAAGAGATTTGCAAACGAAGGGCAAAAGAAATGTATTTTTCAAGCCTTTTTCGGGTGCTGCATTTTTCGTTCATCTGTTCCAGCATGTTCGCGTTGAGTCTACACGAGAATGTGTATTGGGATATTCCCGGAGCGCCCACTCTGTCCTTCCGGCCTGCGAAAAGAAATTTCCTGTATATTCATCCCTTCGTGTGAGGTAATTATGCGTTTTATTAATTGTTTTATAATAGCGGTCTCCTGTCTTTGCTTGTTTTCCTGTGGGTCTTCCGACGAATTTGTTCTGGTCAATGGTACAAAGTACACCATCACCTGCACAGGGTGGATTGCCCACGGAATATCCTCAACCGAGATAATAGAGATTGCGCCCGGTCAGCGCATGACCCTGAAAACCCCGCAATACGAGGCCGTCAGATATAATGTCTGCACAGAGGCGGGCATTTCCTATTTTGACGATATTCCGCTCGGAAAGGTGGGAGAACTGACCCTGCGCATTGACGGCAATTATCCCCAACTTGAGGTCAAAAATCCGGGCAAGGGGCCAGCGGTGGTGGTAGGTTCTCTTAGCCCCAATCCGGGATTTGAATTGACATGGGAAGGCGAACCACCCGCAGACAAGCAGCCCAACGCCGAGGGCCTGTTCTCTTTTTCACAGTTTCCGCGCGGTATGTCGATTGAAGAGCTTGACTGGATACTCGCCGGAAGATGCGAGCAACAGTATGGCGGCCCGCGCCACCTGCCCCTGCTTTTCGGCAATCTGGAATGGAAGGGCGTAATATATGAACAGATACTCATTTCCCCTGACAATACAAGTAGTTCCTACCGTGGTGAGATTGTCCTTGGTTCCGAAGCCTCGGCAGAACGCCTTGAAGGTGCTCTTTCTGAACTCTATGTCCAGAAATACCGTCCCATGTATTTCAGGCACATAACCGAAGCGGATCTGTCTGAAACGGTTTTTTATAACGCCGAAAACAGATCAGGCTCGGCAAAAGACCATCAAAATACCTTGAACAAAATATTCAAAACGGCTCTGGATTCCGGCAGCGGGCGAATGATCTGCGTTTTGGTGAAAGAAGATGTTTTTGATCAGATGGAAGGGGCGATATCCGAAAACGATGTTCAGTGCTGGGTGATAAAAATAGATTTTCCGGAATCTTCACTGAGACTCATCGATACCATTACCCGGCATTGGCGTGGCACAAATAATCCCCTATAGCATCGGGCCGTGGAAGTTATTCTCCCGTATTGTGCAGGGGAGTGGGGGGCATCACTTCCGGGAAACAGGGTCCTTAAAGTTCCCGTTCTCCTGATTCCAGTGCCAGACAAGGGTTCGCCCCGGTTCAACCTTGATGGTGAGATCGTTGTATCCGTCGCCGTTCATGTCCTCAAACGCGAGGGTTTCCACAGAATTACGGGGATTGGGCCAAGGGGTTGTATCCACAAGAAGAATTGTACGCTGTTCTGCTGGGTCGTTGGCGTAAAAAGCCAGCTTCCCATTATCATAGTGAAAATACAGAACATATACTCCGGCTGTTGCATTGATAGTGCCGTAGCCATACCCCCGATGCGCCCTCCAGTCTGCACCCGGAACAAACTCATGCGGAGGTAGCGAAGGCGTGATTTCCAAGATTTTGGCCTGTGAACTGCCGGGCTCTGATGCCGCGTGCGCACCAGTGGTTTCAACGGCAAAGAGGAACAGACCAAAAGCTGTAAGTGCGACAAGAACTCCGAAAAGCAGAGGGAAAGCCCGTTGGGTATGCATAATTGCCTCACTCAAATTTGTATGGATTATCCTTCGCCCGTTATAAAACTATGCGCCCACAAAACGCCATGCCTGCTGGCGCCTGTCTCTGTGAAGCAGCGGGAGTGGCATTGAACGGCTCCCGTCTATAGTTTCAGGCAGGGCTATTCGCCTGTATCCAAAAACCACTGCGCCGCATCGGAATCTGAACCCGTGGCGTATACTGCAACTCTCCCGGCCGGGCCTTGGGACATGAAAAAAAACTCCGGCGAGCCATCAGCGCCAATATCAACAAAGCCGCCCGCAAGCCCTTCGTCAACTTCGCCAACGGGGAGGTCAAACAGCTTTTTTTCCTTGCCCTTGTGGTGCAGGGTCGCCATAAACAGTTCCTCGTCCTGATCCTGAAATCTGGAAAAAACCACTCGCAATGCCCCGCTTTCTGCCTCGAAGGCAAAAGAACCATCCGGCAAATCTTTTTTCTCTGTGGGCACTGGGCCGAACTGCGTGCCAGCCGCCAACCCGAGCCACGGGCCGTCATGGTTCTCCTTTTTTACAACCACATTGCCAAGGAGCGGAGTCAGCATAGACTGCCCGCTGACCTCCATACACATAAATTCCACATTTTCCACTGTGGCTGTGCCAAGTTCTTCCCCTGCAAGGGTATAAAAAGCAAGAGCCTGGCCATTTTTCAGCAACGGGGTTGTAACTGCCGGGTTTTCGCCAAGATCCGGGCAGCCATCTTCTGCGACAAGCGGTTTGCCTTTTACTGTCAGGTCGTGAAAAATATCCACGGGTTCCTTTCCTTGCAAACCGCCAAGCAAAGTACCGCCCCCGGAACCGTCCCATGCAGAACCCGCCAGCACCGGACTTGAAGATTCGCCAGCGAAACTTCCGGCAGGCAACGTCACAGTCAACACTGAAAAAAGCGACATGATCAACAGCATTTTTCTCTTGAAATTCGATTTCTTTGTCATGTTTTTTTCCTTGTTAAAGCGGAGAAGCATTGATTATTTATTGATAATAATTACCTTGGCGCCGATGCCGTGGTCGTCGTCAGTTTTCACATCGTGGTATGTATAGGCCATACTGTGCAATTTGAATTCCTTGATTTCATCAACCTGGGTTTCCACTTCTACTGTCAAATTGAAACCACGCCTCTCTCCGGGCTTGATCGGATCGGTAAAGTACGTTTCAACGAAGCCTTTATCCCTGGCATAGTATCCGGTGCTGTACCAGAACTTGAAGCTCTTGATGGCCAGAATCTCCCGCTAGGTGTAGTTGTTGATAATTTCTCCGGTAATATAGTAGGCATGCCGATTGTTGCGGATGGTCTTTTTCATGCCCAAACATCCCCAGAGAAGAAGCGTTTCCTTGCTGTTTACGGGCAAGGGGTCTTCAATATACGATTTTTTCTTTGCTGGCGCTTTGTCCTTTGCTACCGTTTTGTATGTATAGTCAAATTTTGACATCCGCATGTTCGTGACCCCTTCAAGGGAGTTTTGCCCCAGGGTCGTAGAGTAAATTCTGGACTTTCCCGGGGCAATGGGAGTTGCGAATACATACCCCTTGTCGTTTTAGACAGATTTTTCCTCTAACACAATGTTTTTCCTGCCAGGAACACTTCGTTGACAAGTGTGGTTTCCGGCGTGCCCGTGACGGGCTGGCTCTGTACCGGATGGAAACTTGGAGTGCGTGCACTGCCGTTATGAAGCCCTTCCGGTTTGAAATTGCCGCTCCACAGCGAGCCAGTGTACCAAGGGCACAATCTTGCAAGAAATACGCATAAACTCTTGACTCTTTGCTGCCAGCCTGAGAAGGATGTACACTATACCATTGTAGTTGCGTCTGTTTCCGGTTTCTGCAGCTTCCCACCTGCTTTTTTTTTGTACAATTTTCAGAAAAGATAGCACAAGAAAGGCGGTCGAGCTACGAAAAAAAACATCTCGTCCAGCAGTTTGAAGGGGTGCTGGCACTGTTTGCGTCAGGCCGCAGACTGCTTGCTGGCGTCCCCTGTCCACTGGGTGCGCGTGAAGTTTTTTTGCACCTATCGGAAGCTGGTCAAGCAGACTTGGAGCATTTTCACTTTGAAAATGCTCTAACGGACGATGGCGGGAGCCTCGTCCGCGCAAACGAGAAGTAGGCGAAATTCATTTTCGCCGCCAACTCCGAGTGCAGCGTTTCAAAGTTACATTGCCTTAGGAGCAATTTTTTTGACGCAAAGTGACCGCATGAAGCGTTTGTTACTCTAATTTGGAGAAATATTTATGAGAGTTATTATTTGGGCATTGCTTTTTCTTATGTTCCAGACAGCCGGTTCCCATGCGGTATCAGCGCAGAATTCAAAGGGAGACGGTACGCAGGCCGGGGAACAAAGTTCTCAGGAATCGCGGTTTGAGCGCCTGAAGAGAGAAGCGGAAAGTGGCGACGGTGTGGCGCAAACGAATTTTGGATTGATGTACGCAAAGGGTGATGGCGTAGCGCAGGATGATTCCCAGGCGGTGTTCTGGCTTCGCAAGGCTGCGGAACAGGGACGGGCAGCGGCACAGTTGAACATGGGCATCATGTACCGGCATGGCAGGGGGGTTCCTCAGGACTATCAGCAGGCTCTGGAGTGGTACTACAAAGCTTCGGAACAAGGAAGGCCAGATGCGGATGTGAACATAGGCGTTATGTTCCAATATGGCCTTGGAGTCACCCAGAACTATGCGAAAGCCGCGGAATGGTATCGTAAAGCGGCAGAGCTGGGAAACGGGAATGCGCAATATAATCTCGCCTCGCTGTACAACAAGGGGGAGGGGGTTGAGCTCGATTACGAGCAGGCCGCAATGTGGTATCAGAAAGCCGCTGACCAGAAAATTCCTTCCGCACAATACAGCCTTGGGCTTTTACTTGAAGAAGGCAAAGGCACTTCCAAAGATTTGATAAAGGCGTATGCCTATCTTGAACTGGCAGCGAAAGGCGCAGGAGCAGACAAGGCCTTTGCCGATGCAATTCAAGAGGCCAAAGACAGAATCCAAAAACTTCTTTCCCCCGACCAGGAACAGGAAGCCCTGAAAGAAGCTGATCGGCTGCGGGGTTAGCAAAAACCATGCTTGTTATGGATACATACAAAAGGGCAGTTATGCTTCGCGAATGTGCCGTTCCCGCCAGTATCTGGAGGCAGGGCACAACAATCACATTGAGCCATTCGGGAGAAATACAATGAAAAAATTGTGCTTTTATTGCCTTTTGTCTGTTTTTTGCCTTTCGGCACTGTCGCTCCTTCCGGGCAGCGGTTTTGCAGGCAAGCAACAATTCCCGGACAGCAGAGTCAAGGGACTGTGGCTGGTAACGTCCAATTTTCCAAACGATGCCAAGGTGCGCAATTTCAGCATGGCTAATGACGGTGTGGTTTCCTATACCCGCACGATAAAAAAAGATCTGATTGCATTGACCATGGAAAGGCTGCGCTCTCTAGACGAGCAGAACGATACGAACCCGATGGACAATGTGCCGGAATTTATTGCCACAAAAGAGGGGGTCAAGGTGGAAAACATTGCCCTTGTCTCCCCTCACGAGGCTTTGTCCAACACCTATACCTATCCTGTAATTTTGGCGGAATATATCTCTGGAAACGATGAAAACGCCCTGAACCATCTGGATATGTTTATGTTTACCGATGAATGGATATTCCGGTACCATGTGACCGCGCACTCGCAATACAAAGGCGACTACAAAAGCATGGCCATGGACTGGTTCGGCAATATGGAATTTCAGGAATAATAGGCCTTGCGGCAAGGAAAATAGCCCTGTGCCCCTCCGATCACGGTATGTGTATGCAAATCCTTGATTGCGGCGGCATGAAAGTGGCCAAATGAGCATTTGAAAGGGGGCGTTATGCCCCCTTTCAAATGCTCATCAGCGTGGATATTCATCTCTTTTCCGGTTTGCTGCACGCTATTGCTTTTTCGACATGACAAACAGAATGCCCCCGCCTTTGACAACTATACCCTTGTACCAGGCGTTCCAGCGTATTTCGACATCCGGTATTTTTTCAGAATCGTAAAGAATCTCATTGCCCTTGATACTGTATGCGGAGGAAACCCTGTTTTCCCTTTCAGTAAGAACTAACTGCCCCTTATCGTCAAAGTTCAGCGACAGGCCGGGTACCACCGTTTCGAGCAACTCCTTCTGGCGTTCATTCAGTTCGTTGAGATTTTCAACCTTGTTCACTACCCATATTCCGGGAACGCGCTTGGAAATATCTGGAACCCATGAAATTTCTTGCGAGATGCCCAATGCGGCAACAGAAGCATCCCAGGTAGATGCGTCGGGCCTCCATCCGATAAATCCGTTCACCTGACGGGCGAATTTGCCGGTGTCCATGCCGGAAACGGCATAACCGAGCGAGGCAAAGGTGTTGAGTATATTCTGGGCCAACTGCTGCTTTTGTTCGTCCGAGTATGATTCCCATTGCTTTGCCGCTCTGCCGCGATCCATGCCGAACACGCCTACATTGAAGGCCGACTCCACAAGGGCTTCGGCAAATTCTTCAGGGGGCAGGGCGGAAACATGAATGGGCGTAAACGCGGCTATCTGCGTCACGTTCTTTTTCCATTGAGCCTCAGCTTGGGGCTCTGTGTTCTTGCTTGGCACTATTTTGAACGATGAAGCCTGCCCCTGCCACTTTTCCGGGAAGGACGACGAGCGCGCAACCTCAAGGGTATCCCCCTGAAAATTTGCGTGTTCGTAAAAAACGGCCGTAAACCCCGGCTTTATCATGAAGGAGGAAATGCTGTCATTCGGAAGATTGAAGTCTTGCAAATCATACTCCCCGCCCCTGGGAACAATCCATGAAAAACCGTTTTGATCCGGCCCGGTAAAGGCCACGGCAACGCAGTCTTCGCCTGACGGGGTTTCGCGGGCTTGCGCTGCTGTTACTGCGCAGGAGAGAAGAAATAAGGTCAGGGAGATCAGAATACGCAGGGGATGTTTTTTCATTTTTTTCCTCTCCGGCATCTGTAGTGGCGGGTTAGGGGGTATTTTCACAGGAACGCCAACAGACAGAGAAAAATGCACAGACTGCGGGTTCTTGTTCCCGTTGATGGCAATGAACACAAATTCTGCATACACACAGTATAATGCGGGCAAGAAAAGAGCAACGCTCAAACGGTATGCGGAGAATGCTCCGGTTGAGATGCCCTGTCAGGCTGTTTTTTGTTTTGTCTTGGACGATTAGTGATTCTCTAGATATTCCCATACAAAAAGAGCAGGTGTATCCAGAATGGCGTAAGAACCGCAAGGCAATAAAGGAGGCTGAACACCATTGAGGCAAGGCATCGCAGAAAACCAAGCCCCTGTCCCGGCCCCGAAAACGGAATGGTGATGGCGTTTCGGATAGCCCCGCCCGCAAGCAGGGTTACCGGAACAATGATGATACTGGCAACCACAAGGTAGACCAGAGTGGGAACATGGCTGCCCAAAGAAACCTTTCCCGAAGAAGAGAATGCAACGGGAAAACTCATGGGGAAATGACTTAAGGTAACAACAACACTCGTCAGATACGCCCCGAGAGGGATAAAGAAAGCAACAGAACCGAGCAGATAGGCAAGATTCCGCACCCTGTTTCCAATGAGAGATACTGCTTCTGCAGCAGGGGGGGGCAGCACGGAATCTCCGGCGTCTGCCTTTTCACCGGGAACAGCCAGCAATTTTGCCCTGTGTTCGTTATCGTACAGCGCATCCAGAACGCTGGTGACAAGGGCAATGTCCTTTCGCAACAGAGTACGCTCTTCCAAGAGGGTTCTGCCTTTTGACGTATCAAAGGCGTCCCTGTTTGAAGCCAGAAATACGTACATGGAATTGTCGGTAAAATACAGGGCCGCTGGCTTGTCCACTGCCCTGTGCAGGGCGAAAACAACCTCAATCATTTGCGGGGTCAACACCCGCATGGCATCCAGAGGGTCTTTGGCGAACACCTCGTAAACATCGCCAAAGGCGGCAAGCTCTGTTTCAACTGTTTGCCAATCCCCTCGTGAGCCGGAAACCTTTGCCGAAGCAAAGTTGTGTCCCACGACTTGCACCGGTCCCGGGCAAACCGAATTCAGGGCAAAACGCATGACCCTGCCGGAAAAAACGTGAAGCCAGTTCCTTTGCTCCTTTTCTTCGCCATCCGTCCTTGTTTTGCTGATAATCAGTTCCTGCAGGCGGATGTCTCCCTGTATGAAGGTCTTGCCTTTATATTCGGCCGTTATCAGGTCGCTGCCGTCCGTTTGTGTGAAGTCCGTAAAAAAATCAAGTTTTTTTAAGAGATCTCCATTAAAAATCCCTGCGGGTTCATACTGGAGGTTGGAAAACACCGCCTCCAGTTCTACCGCAACAAAATTTTCTTTGAATTGCTCGTTATACCTGTCTTGAAACGACTTACCCCAATGGTGTATTCCTCCCCAAAGCAAAAAACCGATTAGCATCGGCCATGTTTCTGTAAATTCAAAAACCATGAGGACGTACAGGAGAAGAGCGCAAGGAAGAAAGGAAAAAGTGCGGATAACAGAGCCTTTTATACGTAGCAATTCCAGTTGCATGGCCACGGAATTACCCTTTGAGGCAGTCAGACTTTTGTGCAACATGAAGGCCTTATAGAGAAAAAAACCCCCACGGCATAAAAGCGCAAGACAAATAATTGGGCCGAAAAACTCAAATAGAATGGCCACCACCAATTGCAAGACTTGGTATTCTTCCATGGTCTGTTACCTAAAATTGCATGGGTACATCTGCTTTTTTGTCATTATCTGCCTCAAAGAACTCCCTTGCCGAGTGTTTTTTTATGTTGCCCACAATACTGGCAGGCCAACTTGCCAGAAGCTGGTTAAAGGCGGACACATTCATATTATAGATCCGGCGGGCCGCTTGAAGATGCTCTTCCACGTCCGTTATGCCCTGTTGCAGCTCCTTGAAGTTTTCACTGGAACGCAAATCCGGGTAGGCTTCTGCCCTCAGGTTGATTCTGCCTGCCACGGCGTCCATTGCCCTGTTGGCCTCGCTGCGTTCTTTCATGGACATGCCCTGACGCAGGGACACTATGGCGGCTTGGGTTTCTGCTTCATGTCTTGCATACGCCTTGGTAACATCAAGCATCTTTGTGAGGGTGTCGTAACGTTTGGTCAGGGCCACGTCTATGCCGGAATCAGATTCCACTATCTTGACCAGCAATCGGGCAAACTGGTTCATGGTGGTAATATACCAGACCACAGTGCCAACAATGACCAAGGCCAATATCAGGAGAGATATTTGTCCATTTTCCATGCAAAAAACCTTCTTTGGCTGGATGTTGATGGAATACAGTATTCTGTCAGTCTATGGCATGTACAAGAAGCAATACAAGACTGTAGTAGGCGGCAATACAGCATACAAGACCTATAGCAATAAATTTAACGATACGCATGTCTGCTCCTGCTTTTTACGGATAACAGTTCCGGTAGCGTGCTATGGAGGCAGGTGAAGCAGGGGGCCCGGCTCTGCAGTTGCCCTGTTCTAGAGCAGATTACCTTTGAAACGCTGCACTCGGAGTTGGCGGCGAAAATGAATTTCGCCTACTCCTCGTTTGCGCGGACGAGGCTCGCGCCATCGTCCGTTAG
>JGI994J12354_10002870_pt1 | contig 16455 bp, 21 predicted proteins | sample IntmicLarv3ML3BL_FD_12354 | JGI IMG/M metagenome (IMG submission 12354) | reverse complement strand
CTTGAACTTATGCGGATAGAAGCAGCGAACAAAGAGACAAACAAAGAAGATACACAGAATAATCTTTTTGATGCAATAAATAATAAGGTAAAGGATGACAGCTTTGATTTACAAGAACTTCAGCGAGAGACAGAGACTGACTCTGACGTGGTGGAAAAATAAGCGATTTGCAGAATATGATGGTATTATCTGTGATGGTTCAATTCGTTCAGGTAAAACAATATCAATGGCGATAGGCTTTATATTGTGGAGTATGATGCACTTTGACAATGAGAAATTTGCTTTGTGCGGACGAACAATTGAATCCCTGCGCCGCAATGTTATAACATATATCCCAACGTGGCTCGAGGGTCTTTTTACGGTTACCGAGCGCAGGTCTGAAAACAAAATGATTGTGACTGCCTGCGGTAAGACAAACACATATTATTTATTTGGCGGCAGAGACGAAAGCAGTTATACACTCATACAAGGAATTACACTTGCAGGCGTCCTTTTTGATGAGGTTGCCTTAATGCCACGCTCCTTTGTTGAACAGGCAATGGCACGTTGTTCTGTCAGCGGCTCAAAGTTTTGGTTTAACTGCAACCCGGAAAGCCCGCAGCACTGGTTTTATACTGAGTGGATTAAGAAAGCTTATGAACGCAATATGCTGTATCTGCATTTTACAATGGAAGATAACCTAAGCTTGGACAATAAAATTAAGGCGAGATATGAAGGTATGTATTCGGGTGTGTTTTACGATAGGTACATTCGGGGACTGTGGGTTGTCGCTGAGGGACTTGTTTATACGATGTTTAATCAAAATATCCATATCACGGACAAGATACCTAAAGAAGGCAGATACTTTATATCTGTTGACTATGGCACACTAAACCCCTTTTCTGCGGGACTTTGGTGCTTGGCAGATGACAAAGCATATCGCATAGATGAGTATTATTATTCGGGACGTGAAAAAGAAAAACTAAAAACAGATGAAGATTATTATACTGAAATCGATAAGCTTGCAGGCGGGAGATATATCGAACGCATTATCGTTGACCCCTCCGCTGCGTCGTTTAAGGCGGTAATAAACAAATACGGTAAATATGCCGTAAGAGATGCCAAAAACAGCGTTGTTGACGGTATTAGGTATGTAAGCGGCTTATTGAAAAACAATAGAATGTTCATATCAAGCACTTGCAAGAATAGCAAAAAAGAATTTGCGATGTATCGCTGGGACACAAAAGCAAAGGAAGATAAACCCATGAAAGAAAACGACCATGCCATGGATGATATACGGTACTTTGCATACACCGTTTTAAGCCGTGAATGGAGACAGTAAAAAAAGATTAAAAGAGGTGATTTATATGACTACATTGCCACAGATATGGGCTAATATTTTAATATGGCTTGGAGTTCGAGAAAGTAATAGCAAAGAGTTGGAGGGCGCTGTTAAATTTTCGTTAGAATACAACGATAAAAAAGGAATTAATTTAACATACTCTGCCAGCAATAAAATTGCAAATTTTGTTACAACCGATAGCCAGCTAAATATTACATCGGATAAGAGTGACAGCAGAGTGGATTTTCTTTCAGTTTGTGCCAATAAGCTATGGAAACATAAAAAACGTATTGTATCCAGAGCAGCAGGTGTCGGCAAAGTGTGTTTATTCCCCTATACAGATGACTGCAAAAATATAAAATACTGCATTGTTCCACAGTCAAATATTGTGGTTCTTGCGCAAGACGGAGAAAAAGCGACGGACATATCTGTTTTATGCGATACAGCAACAGTTAATGAAAAGCTATATGGTAAATTTAAGCGTTACATGCTACAAGGGACTACACACATAATAACAGAATTTTACACAGACCTTACGGCTAATATCGTAATTGGAAGTGACCCGCCAAGCGGTGTGACAAGGTGGCTTTCAGTTGAACCTCTTGTAATAGAAAATGTAAAACAGTTACTTTTTGGAGCCGTAAATTGTCCGATTGATTCACGCACCGATGATGTTTTTTATGCCGCGAGAATAACAGATGGTTGTGAAGATATTATCAACGACATTAAGGCACAGTTTGCATACTTAGCAAGCGAATATAAATTAAAAAAGGCTTTTGTCGGTGTTGATAAAACTTTATTTCGTACAGACAAAAAGGGCAAACACATATTGCCCGATAGCCAATTGTTTAAAATTATGGATACAGGAGCAGATGATTTTTTCAAAATCTTTGATCCTGCTATTCGTGCAGATCCTATTTTCACACGTTTAAAGGCAACATTCGAATTACTTGAAAATCAGATAGGACTGTCACGGGGGATTTATACCAGTCCTGAAAATGTGGGAGCTTACAATAACACCAGTAATATTAAGAGGTCTGTCTTTGATACATATTCTTTTGTTACAAGCTTTCGAGATAATCTTGAAAACGGAATAACCGATTTTCTTTATGCCTGTAATGTACTTGCGGAATATTTTGGTATGACACCACAGGGAATTCCGTTTGAAGATATAGGTATAAGAATAGACTGGTCTAATGCGATGATTGAAAATAGTGCCGAAGAATTTAACCAGTATGCTGAAGGTGTTGCACAGGGAATTATAAGCCGCTCTGAATTACGGCAATGGATTACAGGTGAAGATATTGAAACAGCAACAAAAAAGGTAGATGAAATACAAGAGAATATGCCGTTGGTTGAATAAGGCGGTGCTGCTAAGTGTATGATTATAAGATCTATGAATATTTAGCCCAGCAGATTGTCGACCTTTATGAGCCGATACAAACCCATTATATAGAGTTAATGGCAGAGCATTTAAAAGACATTGGCAAGCTCACCACAACAGATGTACACAGGCTGGAACAAATACAGCGCATGCGGGGCAACTCAAGGGAAATAGCGGAAGAACTTTCAATAGTCAGCAAAAAAACCATAAAATATATAGAGAAAATGTTTTTGCAGATTGCAGAAGATGATTACAGTTTTTCTGAAAAATATTATAGTGCCAAAGGATTGAATCAAATACCCTTTTCGCAAAACACAGCATTAAAAAGGATTGTTGCTGCCGAAGCTGACAGAACATCGGGATTATTAATTAACTTATCGCAAACAACAGCATCACAGCTTAAAAAGAATCCGCTTAATTACAGACAGGCTATTGATACAGCTGTACGAGCTTCATCGTCAGGTATTAGCGATTACAATACGGCAATTCGTCGGGTGCTAAGAAAAGCATCCAGTGAGGGAATAAACTTTGTCGATTTTGATAGCGGATATCGCAGACGGCTGGATAGTCAAGTTCGTATGAATGTTCTTGAAGGTATAAAGCAAACTAATATCGGTGTAGCTCGACAGTTAGGAAAAGAATTTGGTGCTGATGGTGTAGAAATAAGTGTACACGGTCTTTGTGCGCCCGATCATCTCGATATACAGGGGTATCAGTTTACAAATAAAGAATTTGATAAGCTTCAAGAATCTTTGGATCGTCCAATTGGTACACTAAACTGTAAACATTTTGTATTCCCTATTCTTTTGGGAATTTCTACATCGGCACATTCTGAAAAAGAACTGGCAGATTTCAAAAGATTAAGTACCGAAAGGGTTGAAATTGGCGGCAAAGAAAAAACACGATACGAATGGTCGCAGGAACAGCGTAAGCTCGAGACGGCTGTCAGAAAACAAAAAGATATTGCTGTGGCAGCTAAAAAAAGTGAAGATATGCTATTGCGCCGGGAGTCACAGGCAAAAATTAACGCATATAAAACACAATATAATCAAATTGCAAAATCGGCGGGACTTGAAAGCTATAAAGAACGCATGACAGTCAGCGAATTTAGACCTGTAAAGCCGTTGACAAATGCAGTTGGCGAGCCTATAATTATAGTGAAAAAGACAACTATTATCGGTAAGCCAAACAGTATTACACAACGGACAAGTTCACAGGGTGGCATCGAACGTAATTATTACGGAAATAACGGTAAACAAGAAAAACAGATTGCCAATAATAATCATAATCGCCCAAAATACCACCCGTTTGGAAAACACGGCGAACACGCCCATGATTATATTTACGATAAAGACGGAATTTTAATTGATCGTTCTACAAGAGAGTTAAACGACAGAGAAAGAAAGGAGAACACAGACATATTATGAATATTAAATCTTTTCGAGCGCAAGTAGAATCTTTAAGTACACATGTACTATTTGAGTATAACGGACAAAATTGCGGAGTTGATCCTTTTAATTGCAAGCATTTTGATATATGGTGCGGTGAAAATTTTGCGGAGGCAAAAAGCATTGATGAGGTCTTTGAACTGCCAATTTTTGACGGAAAATCCTTAACTGATATTTACGAAAAAATCACGAATATAGAGTATTGATTTAAATTATCATATTGATTCAAGGCACTGTGTGAAAACACGGTGTCTTTTTTCATATACAAATTACCCCTGCCCGGGGAAAAATAGGGCGCCGCAATGTCGGGACTGGCCGGATAAAAAGGATAGCGGAAGAAAGGAAGATTATGGCACTGGAATGGTTAAAAACAATACTTGGTGATAGCTACACTGAGGATATTGACAAAAAGGTATCTGCCGAAATTGGCAAGGGTTTTGTATCTAAAGATGATTTTAATACTAAAAACATCAAGCTGAAAGAAGCTGAGGCGAACCTTGCACAATATCAAACAGAAATCGAAACCTTGAAAACAACTAACGCAGGCGCAGAGGAATACAAATCTAAATTTGAAACTTTGCAGAGAGAAATCACTGAAAAAGAGGAATCAACAAAAGCTGAGCTTGCCGACAAAGAACTTACATCGGCAATTACAGGTGTTTTCGGTGATAAAAAGTTTACAAGTGATTATGTTAGAAATGGTCTTATCTCAGATATGAAATCGGAAATTTCCAAGCCCGAAAATACGAGCAAGGGATATGCGGAAATTTTTAACAATCTGACTAAAGACAAGACGGGCATTTTTGCAAGTGAACACCCAGCGGGTCAATTAATGAGTGGTTTTGGTAACACAAACAACACAGAAATTGAGACAAATACACTCAGGGCTGCTATGGGTTTAGCCCCTGAAACAACAAAATAAAAGGAGAAGAACAAAATGGCAAATAATATTGTACTAGCAAAAAATTACACAAGTCTATTAGATGAGGTTTATAAAGGTGCAAGCGTTACCGCAAGTTTAACCAGCGATAGCACACTTGTACGTGCAGGAGCTAACGCAGGCGAAATTCTATATCCACAAATTGAAGTAAGCGGTCTTGGCGATTACAATCGTAAAAGTGGATATACAAACGGCACCGTAAACTTGATCTGGAAAACAGCAAATTTCAATTATGACAGAGGTACCAAAATAAGCGTTGATACCATGGATGATCAGGAGACTTTTAATATTTCCTTTGGTATGGCGGGTGCAGAACTTCAGCGCACAAAGGTTGCGCCTGAAGCAGATGCCTTCACTTTTGCTACACTTGCAGGTCTTGATGACATTTCCAAAGCCTCCCCTGCTACCTATGCCGACGCTTTGGAATTTTTGGCAGCTTTGCTTGTGGCGAAAAACAAAATGGACGAGGACGAAGTGCCTGAGGAGGGTCGCATTTTATATGCAACACCTACCCTAATTAATGGTCTTATGGCTCTTGACACAACAAAATCTAAAGAAGTATTTAATAGCTTTGCTGTTGCTCAAAAAGTACCGCAGAGCCGTTTTTACACTGCAATTGATTTACTTGACGGAAAAGCCTCCGGTGAAGAGTTGGGACATTATCGCAAGGCGGCAGCGGGTAAGGATATTAACTTTATGATTGTTCATAAGCCTGCTGTCTTCAAGTGGGATAAGCATATCGCGGGTGATATTATACAGCCGTCCGCAAACCCAAATTCAGACGCCTACATTCTGAAATATCGTAAATATGGTATCGTAGACGCATATAAAAACAAGCGTGCAGGTATTTACCTGTCATACAAAGCGTAAGGAGGATATAAAAATGGCACGAACAATAGGATTAGTTGCAAAAGAAAAAGAGACTCCTGCAGAAACTTTTCTTTGCCCTGTATGTGGGAAAGAATATAAAACCGCTGAGGGTTTAGAAAAGCACATAAAAGAAAAACATCCCGATAATCAAAATTAAGTAAAGGGCGGTATTTATGCAATACTTAACACATGCCGAATATATGGAAATGGGCGGTACCGTTGAAAATACCGCCTTTATTCGTTTTGAATGGGAAGCGCGCCGAGAGGTTGACTATTACACACATCAACGTATTATAGCGGATATTCAAAAAGGCGCAGAATTGGAAAACACACCTTATTTTGAAGCGTTACAAATGTTAATATTTGCACTTGTGGAGCTGGGAAATAAATATAGTCTTGTCAGTGATGAAAAAACTATAACAAGTACCAGCAATAACGGTATATCTGTAAGTTATCAGTCAACTACAATGCAAGAGGCAAATACGGCACGTAAAAAGCTTATAAAAAATTATCTAGATGGTTGCCAAGATTCACAAGGTGTTAATCTGTTATGGGTAGGTGTTTAATATGCAGACAGTTAAATTACCATTTGCCGATACTTACATTACTATCTACAACCAGTTTAAAACAATAGACTCTACAACCAACAAGACACAGGTTACATGGTTACGCACTGTAATTCCAAACTGCTATTGGGGAACAAACGGCAAACAGATTGATATCGGAGGTATTAAAATTAAATCAGATGATTTTCTCGTGCAGATACCCGAAGATACAAACTATCGGGATAAGTGGGACTGGAATGGCGAAAACAGCTTGTTTACAGCGGATAAAGGTGATGTTATAGTAAACGGTCGAACTGATATTGAAATACCTTTAAATGGTGTTCCACGGGTTATTTTAGCCGATTATATCAGCAGAATGTTTACAGTGGAAACTGTGAGAAACAATACCGGAAAGGGTGTACCTTTGGGACATATTGCGGTAACTGGAAAATGATTGAAACAAGCGTAAGGGTGGAAATTGACATCGACAGTAAAATAAAGAAGCTTGGCGGTGACGAGTTAGGCAATTTTGCCGCAACAACCGCACATAGACATTTTTACGATGCTATGCCCTATGATACGGGTGCTTTTGCTGACAGCATTGATTATAGACCTTGGGAATATGAACATCTTGTTCCTTATGCAAACAGGGTATATAACCATAACTATAATTTCAGAAAAGATTATCATCCGATGGCTATGTCTAATTATGTAGAGGGATATGGAGTTGTCGCAAATCCCAAAATTGCAGCTGATATACAGGCATATATCGACAGTAGAAAGTTAGGGTTAAACGAATGAATGAATTCACACAAAAACATCAGGCGGTATGGGATTGGCTTTATACATGCCCTGATATACAAAGTCTTTATTTTGTTCAGGGTGAGTATGACGAAAACCGTCAAATCAAGCTAAATGAACAGGTTGTTTATACACCGCAAGGAGCTGGAGTTGACACATGGCAAAAACGATATATTCGTGAAAAAGGAATAAAGTTATATAGTTTTGCTGTATCACAGTATGCACCTATGGTTTCTCAGGTAAACACAAGTGCAAACATAGAAGTAATTAATGCCTTTGAAAAGATTGTAAATTGGATTGAAGAGCAAAATCGTAAAAAGCACTATCCTCTATTCCCCTCAGATTGTAAAATTTTAAAGATTGAGGCTTTTCCGGGCAATATAGCCGGAGCGGACGAAAAAGGTGTTAAAATGCAATTTATTACGCAAATACGATATGAAAAAATATAAAGGAGAAACAAAATGAAAGTATTAAATCTAATGAGTGACTTTACCCCCTCCGCCAATTATGAGGGATATGTAACAAATGATGATTTTGTGTTGGCAGTAGACATTACCGGCACAGCTACAGACAAAGACGACTATGTTGTTGCGCAAATGGGTGTTTCCGGGCTTGATGCACAACTAAATCCGGTAACACAGGATAAACAGTATATTAGAGCGGGTATGTCTTCAATTAAAACGGGTACACAGCGAACATTTGCTGTTGGTGGTGACAGATATATTGGTGATGAATTTCAAGATCATTGTTTTTCACACGCTATAAAGTTCGGTATCGGTAATACCGTTGTAGTACCATATATTTATTTTAATGTATTAAATGGTATGGGTGAAAAAGGAACGGTTTCTATTGTCGTTAATTCAGACGGCAGCGGCAACTCCGGAGAAAGTTCCGCTATTTCTATTGATTTGAAAAAAGTAGGATCAATGCCAACACCATATACCTATGAATCTATTTAAATTTAACAACTACTAAAACTATTGGAGGAATAATAATGAAAACAGCAAAAATCGCTTTCACAGAACAGAAAAGAGCCATTGATGTTAGGGGTAAGGTCTTTGGTATCCCCTCAAGAACATCAAAAATAGAAAACGCACTGCAAGAATGGGAAACAAGCCGCAGGTTGAAAACAGATTATGAAAATTATTACAGTGTTTTTGAGATCCTTTTTGGTGCAGAGCAGCGCGATGAATTGTTAGAAAACGGAGAAGATGAAAATCTTGATTTCCTTTTTGTGGTTTGTACAACTGCGTTAGACCTTTACAACGAGGAAAAGGATAAAATCACGACCGCCAATATGCAGAATGCAATGAAACAGATTAATCCGCTGCTGGATAAAATGGGTGGTTTGAATGCTGTAGCAAAACAGTTGAAATGAACCCAATACTTGAAGCATTCCCGAATGAAATAACTGTAGAAAACACACGATACACCATTAATACGGATTTCAGATTGTGGTTGCAGTTATTTTATTATGCGAGGAAAAAGGAACACAAAAAACAGGTTGAAGAAATTTTAAACTGTATATGTCCTGAAATAGAAATATCAGAAAATCCACAGGCTGTTATTAACGAGCTTGTGGATTTTTCCATGCTTGCTGAACACTCTTCCAAACACAGCGAGAGTAAAGCGAAAAGTCGGCTTTCTGTTGCTTCTAAAAAGTTATTTGATCTTTTTGTTGATGCTGATGTTATTTACGCTGATTTTATGCGAGATTATCATATTGACCTAAATGTCGCACAAATGCACTGGCTGAAATTCAAGGTGCTTTTAAACGGAGTTACCAGCAAGAGTGCCACCGAACAACGTAAATCCTTCAGGGCAACGGATTTAAAGGATGTGGCGGTTAAGCATCGTGAAGCTGTGAGAATATCGCAAGATGCTCTGTGGATAGAAGACGATACAAATAGAATGACTTTGGCGGAGCGCGACAAGGCTATGGTTGACTATGTAAGAGCAAGGCAAAAGGAGGCTCACAAAGGTGGAACAAAAAATTAAATGCCCCTACTGCGGATATCGAATGCCCATATTAAAAGGCAATAAAGCAAAAGCACAGGATATATGGGTTAAATGTAAAAATCCTAAATGTAAAAAAGAATTTGAAATAAAAGTTTAGTGCCTAAGTGCCAATGACTTCACAAAGGGTGTGTAACATTGGCGGACAAAGTAATTATTAAAATAGACGGTGATACCTCGGGCTTTAAAGATTCCATGGGTAAAGTAGGCAGTATTGCCACAACAGGATTATCGAAATTCAATTCATTTTCTAACGGTTTGGCAAAGGGACTGACTAAAGTTATGTCTGCGGCTGCCACGGGATTGGGTGGTTTAGCGGGTGCTTCTGTAAAGGCTTATGCAGACTATGAGCAGTTGATTGGCGGTGTAGAAACTCTATTTAAAACAAGTGCAAACGAAGTAGAGGGTTATGCCAATATCGCTTATAAAACGGCTGGTCTGTCAGCTAACCAATACATGGAAACGGTAACCAGTTTTTCCGCAAGCTTATTGCAAAGTTTAGGCGGTGACACTAAAAAAGCCGCTGGACAGGCAGACCAAGCTATAATTGACATGGCTGATAATGCGAATAAAATGGGTTCTTCCATGGAAAGCATACAAAATGCTTATCAAGGTTTTGCAAAGCAAAATTACACCATGCTCGATAACCTAAAACTTGGATACGGTGGCACAAAATCAGAGATGGAAAGGCTTCTTGCAGATGCTGAAAAAATAAGCGGTATCAAATACGACATTTCAAGTTTCAGTGATATTACGCAGGCGATTCATGTCATGCAGGTGGAGATGGAAATAGCTGGCACAACTGCCAAAGAAGCCGCAGAGACAATCAGTGGTTCTGCTTCTGCTATGGGGGCAGCTTGGAGTAATGTTTTAACCGGAATGGCAGACGATAACCAAGACTTTGATTTACTACTTGATAATTTAATCGAAAGCGTATATACATTCGCTGGAAACATATTGCCAAGAGTTGAAACAGCATTAAGTGGAATAGGAAAATTAATAGTAGGACTGGCTCCCGTAATTATGAATGCTTTACCCTCTTTGATTTCTACAGTTTTGCCGAGCTTGATTGGTTCTGCAAAAGAGTTAATAACGATTTTCATTACAGAAATCCTAAACAATAAAGATGTTTTGATGGACGGTGTACGAACCACATTTACATCACTTGTTGACGGTATACGAGAAATAATACCCATGTTGCAGGAACTTGCGGCCACCTTAATTCCTTTGGTCGTTGAAATGGTTATCGCAGGACAAGGATTAATTTGGGAACTGGGACTATCTATTCTAACAGGGTTAATTACAGGCATTGCCGAAAATCTACCCATGCTAATGGAAGTGGCACAGCAAGCTTTAGACAGCCTTGTTGCCTCTATACAGGCAAATTTGCCGTTACTAATTCAAGGTGCCCTTGATATCGTGATGGCGCTGGTGAATTTCTTAACAGAAAATTTGCCTACTTTAATTCCTGTAGCTGTGCAAGCAATACTCACCATTGTTCAGGGACTTCTTGATAATCTTCCCATGTTGGTGGAAGTGGCACTAGAACTCATTGTTGCCCTTGTAAAGGGACTTGTCTCAGCACTGCCACAGATTATTGCAATGGTACCGAAGATAATTGTTGCTATTGTAGATACTCTGTTAGCGAATTTGGGTAATATTCTATCGTCAGCAGTTAAAATCATTATGGCTCTAATCATGGGTCTTATAGGCGCTATCCCTCAGCTTATTGCAGCAATACCAGAGATTATTCTTGGAATAATAACGGGAATTATAAATAACCTTGATAAAATTATTATGGCAGGACCGCAAATTATAGTGGCTCTCATAACAGGTCTTATCGAAGGTATACCTAATCTGATAGCAGCTATTCCGCAGCTTATAAGTGCGATTATTGATACAATAACAGAAACCAATTGGGGCGAAGTCGGTATCAATATTATCAAGGGTATACTAAACGGTTTTTTGAACCTCGGCAGTATTATATGGAATGCTGTTTGTAATGTTGGTAATCAGATTATGGGCGGCATTAAATCCTTTTTCGGCATTGCTTCCCCCGCTAAGAAAATGAAACCCTTTGGTAAATTCATTGGGCAAGGAACAGTTGCGGGATTTGAAGATAGTACAGATGACTTTGTAGATGCTATAGGCGAGCAAGAAAAAGCTGTTGAGAATAGATATAAAAAGTTTGATGTTGCCGATATGGCAATAAACGCTTTTAATGCCGATACTGGTGTTTTGTCACAACTAAATGACGGGGTTGGAAAGGCACACATAACGCAGACATCACAAGCACAAAGTGTGAATGTATCCAGTCCTCCGGTAAATGTAACAATTGAAAGTGTAACAAAACTTGATGGACGTGAGATAGCTCGAGGAATATCAAAACCAATGGGGGTGCAATTAGAATGGGAAGCGTAATGTATATAAATAACAAGCCATTAAGCGATTTTAATGCGGACATGCTGCTGGGGTACGTTATAGGCGGAAACGATCTGAAAAATATTAAGTCCTCCGGACGTGATCGCACAACTTCAAAATTAATATCACAGCGTATAGGTGAAAAGAATATATCTTTAAAAGTAGATTTTTACGGTACCCGTGCTGAGCGGGCAAAAAATAAAAGTCAATTTGACTATGAGTGTATAAAAGATATTGTGGTTCTGTCTGTTGGAGATGGCTATGAATATCATGTTACTTGTACAAAATTGGGTGACGAATCCCCCGGAACAGTAATGACCGAGGCTGAGTATACTTTTTCAGGTTTTAAGAAAATGGGTATTGTTAGCATCAAAGCAAAGGAATTCTTTTGCTTATCAACCACCCCAAGAACAGATTGTATTTTCTCTGTAACAGTAGGCAGAACCACAGCACGCTATAGGTTGTGGAATGCCTATTTTTTAAATGTTATTGCCGGCGATAAGATTGTTTTTGACGGTGTAAATGGAAGAATATTAATTAACAACAGTCCAAGGGCTGCAAAATGCGAATGGATTGATTTTCCGTATCTTGTGCCGGGGACAAATACTATTGTATGTGATGATACTGTAACAACAGAGTATTATCCAACATTTTTATAAGGAGATGTTTATATGTTAACTTATATTTCAGACAGTGCTGAAATTGCACTGCCTTTTGACGACTATTCCATAACACATAAATGGAGCGGTGTTGACAGTATTGAATTTAGCATACCTACGGACAGCGAGTTTTACGCTTACATATCCGAAGAAAAAGCAGTTATTGAAACAACTGAAAAACAAAAATACATAACGAAAATGATTGACCGCGGCAAAGATTACACGACTATTATGTGTGAGTTGGATATTGACGAATTTAAGCGGGATATGTTTATCGGATTTAATAACAAAAGCAATACTTGCTACGGCACAGTAAATCAGGTTTGTCCTGGCGGTTGGACAATTGTTGACAAATCAGCCATTAGCATCCGGAGAACCATAGACCTCGAAGGTCCTACAGCTCTTGATGTGATTAATCGTTGTGCTGTTGTGTATTCAGTCTGTTTCAGATTTGATACAAATGCAAAAATCCTCACAATTATTAATCCTGATAGTTTTACTCCAGTCGGTGCATTTGTTACCGCAGACCTAAATCTTAAAGATCTCAATTATATGGGAAAGTCTCTCAACCTTATCACACGCATTTATGCGGTAGGAAAAGATGGACTGACTTTTTCGTCTATTAATGGCGGTAAGAGTTATGTTGATGATAACTCATATACGAATAAAATTATATCTTACTACTGGAAAGATGAGCGATACACAGATAAAGAAAGTCTGTTGGCTGATGCAAAAAAGAAGTTAAAGATTTCGGCTATACCTTTGCAAAGCTACGACTGTATAATTGATGATTTGAGAAACACCAATCCTGACAAATACGGCTTTTTAGATTTTTCATTGTTTAATGTTGCAACGCTAATTGACAAAGCACAAAAAACACGCCTAGATCACCAAGTTGTCGAAACAACCACATATCCATATTATTCGGAACTAAACAGTATAAAGTTATCGACTGTGGCGCCATCTATACAAAGTACTGTAAAAAACATACAGGACAGTCTATCCACCCCAAACAGCGGCTTTCAACAGCGAATGCAGGCATTGTTAAGTACATTAGGCGAATCTATAAGCGGTGAGCTCGGCGGGAATATGATCATTACCCAAAATGCAAATGGGAAGCCAAATGGCATTAAAATTATGGATACGGATAATGAAACAACAGCGCAAAAAATATTGTGGCTAAACCTTGCGGGAATTACATACAGCGCGAACGGTGGCAATACATATTCCAATGTGTGGAGCTTTGAAAGGGGCGGCTTTATTGCTGATTGGATTGTGGCAGGAACACTTAATGCCGATCTTATAAAGGCGGGAACAATTGATGCGAATTTGGTAAAGATTAGAAATTTGATAACAGACCATGTGCAAAGTGAATCCGATAGATACAAAATGACACTTTGGGCGGCTACCTTAAAGTTAATGGACAGAAACGACCTAAGAGCATCTATCTATGTCACCGCTCCTAATAATGGCGATACATTTGGAATGGTAAGAGTAACGCGCGGCAAAGAAACAGAAACGGGTGAAAGTGATATTAATACACGTGTAAGCGCGTTGACACCTAATCTTCTCGCAGTTGGTGAAAAAAAGGGTATAAATGGAGATGTCGAGCATGATGGAGAGATAAAATGTGGAGCGGTCAACTGTGGGGATGTTTATTGTGAGGGGATTATGTATGCTACAAAAGAAGTACGATGCGAAACGTTTGTATGCAGAGGAACACCTTATTTCTACAATGAACGGTACCAAGCAAGAAATGTTACCATAAACGGCATATCCTACAGAATTTTGTGTGCGGGATAAAGGAGAAACAAAATGATTATTAGTAAGGAAATTAAAGTTAATGCTACAGGCAAATTTGCTCCTGTACATATTGAGGCAACACAAGGTGAAACAAACGCCCGGAGATTAATTGTGCAAGTGTTGGATGATAATGGGGTTGTCATGAATTTATCACCCTTCAGAGCTTCGCTTTATGTGACAAAAAAGGATGGTACCGTAGCTGAGACAATGGGGATAGTAAATGGAACATCAATGTATTTTGATTTATTAAGCCAAAGCATGGCAGTGGCAGGAAAACAACCTTGTTTCATAGAGTTGTTTGATATCAACGGTGTTAAAATACTTCGCATTTCAGGGCTTATATTAGATGTACAAGCCTGTCGGGTAGATAATGCGGAACTGTCTGTTACAGAGCTTGCAAGTGTAAAAAAAGCAACCTTAGATGCTATAAAGGCAGCTGAGCAGGCGGATACTGCCGGAACAAAAGCGGTATCTATGGCGGAAGAAGCAATATCCGAAATGGAAGCCAATATCCCAACAACCTCTTTGGCATTTACTGAGGCGACATCTAGGCAAACCATAAATAGCGGTGAAAGCTTATCAACTTTGTTTGGTAAAATTAAGAGATGGTTTACCGACCTAAAAGCTATAGCTTTTTCGGGCAGTGCTGCTGACATAACCACAGGAACATTACCTCTTGCACGCGGTGGTACTGGTGCTACGTCAGCGGCAGCGGCAAGAAACGCTTTAGGCTTAGGAAATACTACAGGCCCTACACCTATTGCAAATGGTGGGACTAATTCAACGACGGCAGCAGCGGCTGTATCGAATCTTGGTGCTGTTCCCACTACCCGAACGATAAACAGTAAGGCTCTAAGTGCAAATATAACATTAAATGCGTCAGATGTTGGAGCTGCTGCTACTTCACATAATCATTCGGCTGACAATATTACCTCCGGAACGCTTCCAATCGCAAGAGGCGGTACAGGAGGAACAACGGTTGCATCTGCTCGTAATGCTCTTGGACTTGGTAACGCAACAGGCGCAATTCCGATAGCCAATGGAGGAACAGGACAAACGTCGATTGCGGCGGCAAGGAATGCTCTTGGATTGGGGAATACCACGGGAGCTGTTCCAGTTGCTAACGGTGGAACAGGCGCGACCTCAGCGGCGGCGGCACGAACAAATTTGGGGATGGGTGTAAGCATACGGTCAGAAACTTGGAAAACTGGTTCTATCACAATTCCTAATCTTGTTTCCAATCGTTGGTACACGGTAAGGTTGGACGGGTTGGGCACAGCCATACTTGTTTTTAACACCGGTAGTTGGATACGTGGCAAGGGCGGATATAGAGCAGATAACGGAAATATGGTTGATTATTATTTTAACGCCAGTGTTAGCGGAACTACAGTTACACTTATTGCGTGTAGTGAAAAGGTTACAACTCCCGCCGGTGCAGTAACCATAAGGCCGTTACTACACCACACAGTCAGTGCAATAGAAGCAATCAATTAACAACTACTCCAAAACAGGGTAGTTATTTTTATAAACAAAATCAAAAAGGTGGTAAGTATATGACTATAGAGGTGGCTTTACTAATTTCGGGACTTTCATTTGCGTTTGCTGTCTATCAAGGGATAGCAAATATGAAACGAAACGTGAAAGCGGACAACAAAAAGGATGCTTCTGAAATGACGACTGTAATAATTAAACTTGAACATATCAGCTCGGGGATATCAGAAATAAAAGCGGATTTGTCAAATGTAAAAGGCGATATCAAAGACCTAACCGAAAGGCTTATTACGGTCGAACAATCGTCAAAACAGGCACACAAAAGACTTGATGAATTAAAAAACAAAGGAGAAAAACTATCGTGAAAATTGATTGGAAACAGAAATTGACAAGTAGAAAATTTTGGGCAGCAGTGGTCGGATTTGTGACACCAACACTACTGACTTTTGGGGTGTCGGATAATGTGGTTACAGAAGTAACAGCCATTATCATAGCTGGTGCGACTTTAATTGCTTATATCATCGGCGAGGGTTTTATAGACGCAAAAAGAATAGACAGCGACGGAAGCGAAAAGGAGAATAAAAAATGAGCAGAGTATTAAAGACAAAAGAAAATCAGATTTCGTGGGCTTACGGAATCAACGGACACAGTGGTATTGACATAGTGGGTAGACCAAATCAGCCGGACAGTATTGTTGCCCACAGTGCAGGTACAGTCACATACATACAAAAAGGACACGGGAACAATACGAGAGCC
>JGI994J12354_10002869_pt1 | contig 16455 bp, 14 predicted proteins | sample IntmicLarv3ML3BL_FD_12354 | JGI IMG/M metagenome (IMG submission 12354) | reverse complement strand
CTATCTGAATCAAGCAGAGTTCCTAAGCGATGGGCAAAGTATTATTGTACCGTCCAAAGATGAAGTAGAGCAAGGCGCGTTAGTCTCACCTACAAGCAGTAATACAGCGCAAGAAGGTAAGATAAATATTAACACAGCTACCAAAGAAGAGCTGATGCGGTTGACAGGCATTGGTGAATCAAAGGCAGTTAGCATTTTGAGTTACCGAGAAACGAATGGAAAGTTTCAAACAATTGAAGAACTGAAAAATATTTCAGGAATTGGTGATGCGACTTTTGAGAAATTAAGAGAGCAGATTACCGTATAGTAATTTAGGAGAAGAAGCATGAGGAATAAAATCTTAGTGGTAGATGATGAAAAATTAATAGTCAAGGGGATTCGTTTTAGCTTAGAGCAAGACGGAATGGAAGTTGATTGTGCGTATGACGGAGAAGAAGCGTTAGAGCTTGCGAAGAAAAACCGGTATGATCTGATTCTACTCGATGTTATGCTTCCAAAGCATGATGGTTTTGAAGTGTGCCAACAACTTAGGGAATCTTCAGATGTTCCAATTGTGATGTTAACAGCCAAAGGCGATGATATGGATAAGATTCTAGGTTTAGAATATGGTGCGGATGATTATGTTACCAAACCTTTTAATATCTTAGAAGTGAAGGCGCGCATCAAAGCGATTATACGTCGCGCAAGCAAGAAAGCAAAAGAAGCAGAGCCAATTAAAGAAATCGTAAAAGGCAATTTTAAGATTGTCTGTGATAGCAGACGCGTGTTTGTAGGTGAGCGAGAAATTAATTTAACGGCCAAAGAGTTTGACGTTATGGAACTTTTAGCGATGAATCCAAACAAAGTGTATAGCCGCGAGGATTTACTTGGGCTCATATGGGGCTCAGAGTATCCGGGGGATGCAAGGACTGTAGACGTGCATATACGAAGGTTGCGTGAGAAGGTCGAAGAGAATCCAAGTGAGCCGAAGTATGTTTATACAAAGTGGGGAGTTGGTTACTATTTTAGGGGGTAAGATTTTTTGACCTAGGAAAAGTGCTGTAAACACTTAATGTTAATAAAAGTAAAAAAAGGAGTAATCTCATGGAAAATGATAAATCAGTGCAGTTATTTGAAGATAAAAAGATACGTACCTCATGGGATTCGGAGAAAGAAGAGTGGTATTTTTCGGTAGTTGATGTTATAGCTGTGCTAACGGAAAGTCCAAACCCTCAAACATATTGGCGAGTAATGAAGAAACGCTTGAAAGATGAGGGGAATCAAACCGTTACAAATTGTAACGCTTTGAAAATGATAGCAAAGGACGGTAAGGAACGTAAAACAGATGTTGCAACCACAGAACAACTTTTCCGTATTATTCAATCTATACCCTCTCCCAAAGCAGAACCTTTTAAAACATGGCTTGCCCGTGTTGGTGCAGAACGAATAGATGAAACCATAGACCCTGAACTTGCTATTGAACGTGCTGTTGAAACCTATTTAAAAAAGGGCTACAGTGAGGAATGGGTACACCAGCGTATACTTGCCATTCGTGTACGCAATAATCTAACTACCGAGTGGGAAACTCGTGGAGTGAAAAAAGGCGTGGAATATGCCATATTGACTGATGAAATCACAAAGGCATGGGCAGGACTTGATACACGCCAGTACAAAAAACTCAAAGGACTAAAAAAAGAAAACTTACGTGATAATATGAGTGACTTAGAGTTAGTATTAAATATGCTTGCAGAAGCTACCACTACAGAATTGTCAAAAACAATAAAGCCACAAACTTTTTCTGAAAATAAGAAAGTGGCTATGGATGGTGGCAGTGTCGCAGGTAATGCAAGGCGTGAAATCGAAGCAAAAAGTGGACAACCTGTTATTACAGAAAAAAATGCGTTTGATTTTACACAAATAGTAGATTCGATCATTGAGGATACTACGAAAAATGATAAGTAAAATAGACATAGAAAGGGCGATAGAGTCAATGCTTTATATAAACAATTTTACAAGGTTAGGAAGTGGTTACCATTTTAGGTAGTAAGATTTTTCGAAGTTTACGTCTACGTCTATTTCTGCTCATGCTATTATTTGGCATGTTACCTTGTTTTGTCCTTCGCACACTGATTTTGAGAAATTATGAGGATAGAGCGGTGGCTGTGCGGATAGCAGAGATTCAGAATCAATGTACAATTCTAAGTAATCAGTTAAGCAAATCAGATTATTTTGCCAATTCGGCGCAGCAGCTCGCCCTTGTAGAACTTTCGCAATTATCTACAATTTATGGTGGGAGGATTATGCTGATTGACAATCATTTCCGCATTGTTCATGACACATATCAATTAGATGAAGGAAAGACAATGGTTTCAGAAGATGTGATTCGGTGCTACCAAGAAAGTGGGACCAGTTATTATGATGCAAAAAGCAGGTATATTGAAATCACGGTCCCCATTATGGATGTGGCAAATGAATATACGCGTGGCGTTATGCTTATGAGTATTTCAACAGATAATATCGTAGATAATGTGGAAGTGTTGTCTGACACATCTATGACAATTTTGTTGACGATTTTTGCTATTTTAATTGCGGCATCTTATCTTTTGGCCTTCTTAATCGTAAGACCATTTTCGCGTATCACACAATCAATTGCAGGAATTGCAGGCGGACATGATTCGGAGAAGCTAGGGAAAGAAGCATATACAGAAACTGAACAGATGGCGGAAGCCTTCAATAAGATGCTTAGTAGGTTTAAAGTTTTAGATGAATCAAGGCAAGAGTTTGTCTCGAATGTCTCACATGAACTAAGGACGCCGATTACTTCTATGAAGGTGTTGGCAGACTCGTTGCTTTCGCAAGAGGATGTACCAATTGAGATGTATCAGGAATTTATGTTAGATATGTCACAAGAAATTGAGAGAGAAGATAAGATTATCAATGAATTATTGACGTTAGTTAAGATGGATAAGACCGCTATGAACCTAAATATTAAGAGCGAAAGTATTAATGACGTCCTAGAGCGCAGTCTAAAGAGGCTAAGACCAATTGCGGCACTGCAAAACATAGAGTTAATATTTGAGAGTCACCGGGCAGTTGTAGCGGAAATTGATAGGGTCTTACTTAGCCTTGCAGTTTCTAATTTGATTGAAAATGCAATTAAGTACAATCGCGTGGAAGGCCATGTACATGTTTCTTTGGACGCGGATTATAAGGTTTTTAAGATTGTGATTGAAGATTCAGGAATTGGCATTGCAGAAGATGAACAGGAACATATTTTTGAAAGATTTTATCGTGTAGATAAGTCGCATTCCAGAGAAATAGGTGGAACGGGACTTGGTCTAGCAATTACGAGAAATGCCATTGCCATGCACAAAGGGACGATTACCGTACAAAGTGAAGAGGGAGAGGGCACGACCTTTATCGTGCAGGTTCCGCTAAACTATGTAGTGAAATAGGAGATGTATATTATGAAGAAGATAGTTGCAATATATATGATACTTCTTGTGATATTGACGGGGTGTCAAGAAGTCAACACAGCCACCGAGCCTTACATCTATTATTTGAATGTAAATGGGATGGATGTGATGCCAGTAGCTTATAGTGGTGATTTATCCTATGGAAAAAGTGCGGTCCTTGAGATGATAGAGGCGATGCAAAACCCAGGGGAAATCACGGGCGGGAATTCACCATTTATTAAGGGTGTACAAGTTGAAGAGGTGGTTTTAGAAGGAACGGCTCTTAGCTTGCATTTTAGTAGAGAGTACAAAGACTTAAGTGTGGTGGAAGAAGTGTTATTGCGGGCGAGTGTGGCACAGTCGGTACTTAAGATTGCAGGCTTAGAAACGGTTACCTTTTATGTGGAAGATGCGCTGTTAGAAGATGCCAAAGGGGTTGCCTACGGAGCAATAAGCGCAGAAGATTTTGTGCAAAATGTAGGTTCTGCAATTAATTCTTATCAAACAGAAGAGTTATCTTTGTATTTTGCAGATGAAAGCGGAGCAAGGTTAAAGAAAGAAACGAAAAGTGTGCGCTACAATAGCAATACATCAATGGAAAAGGTAGTGGTTGCAAGAGTTATGCAAGGAACCACGCAAAATCACCTACAATCGACGGTTGCAAAGGCGACAAAGTTGTTAGGTGTTACCGTAAAAGAAGATATTTGTTATGTGAATTTTGATGACGGAATACAAGAGGTGGTTGCAAATATTACACCGGAAGTTTTATTGTATTCTATTGTAAATTCTCTCGTAGAAAATGGCATTGCAAGTCAGGTGCAGATTTCTATTAATGGAGAAAGTACAGGGAAACTATTGGGAAGTATTAGTTTAGAGAAGCCTTTTGAGGCGAATTGGGAGTTGGTAAGAAAATAGAAACCTTACGAAACAAGTGGAAGCAAAGGCCACTATATTATAGTTGTTTATTTATCATTGCGTTGCAGCTATGCCTATTACAATTTGGCATACGAGGCAAGGTGCCGATACCAGATGTAGAACAAGGTACACGCGTGCAGGTGCAAGGAACTTTGTACTTACGTGAATCAAAAGAAGCGCATCAGGTATTGTATTTAAAAGATGTATCATTGTATACGATGAATCAAAGGCTTGCATGTGCCAATATCATTCTCTATGATAAAGAGCATATTCAAGTGTCTCTAGGAAATTCTATTATTGCCACAGGAGATATGTATTTCTTTCAATCGGCAAGAAATCCAGGAAACTTTAATCAAGAGGAATATTATCGCAGGAAAAATATCTCCGGCTTTATTTCTGGTGCAAATTGTGAGGTGAATTTGCAGGTGGAAAATGCTTGGGTAATCCGGACGAAACTGCAAGAATTGCAAGAAAAATGGAACCTCTTATTTGTGCGCACACTCGGAGAGGAAAGTGGTGGAATCATGAGTGCGCTTCTTCTAGGTACGCGGGATAATATCAATCCAGAAATTAAGGAGCTATATCAACAAAGCGGCATCATTCATATTTTATCAGTCTCAGGACTTCATATATCATTTATCGGAGTAGTACTGCAAAAACTCTTACAAAAGCTGCGCTGTAAAGCGTTTCTGTGTGTGGGAATTACAAGTATTGTCTTAGGCGTCTATGTGATTTTTGTAGGTGCTCCGATTTCGGCAATCCGCGCCTTCTTTATGTACTTAATGAGCGTTGGAGCGGTGTTTGTAAGAAGAGTATATGACGGGAAAACGAGCTTAGCTCTTACAGCGGCGATGATTTCATTATGGAGACCGCTTGTGCTTTTAGAAGCAGGCTTTTTGTTATCGTTTGGGGCGTTGGTAGGTATTATTGTGATACTGCCAATCTTGCAGAAAATAGTAGGTGGAATGCCGAAGGTGCTAGCGGGGATGTATATGGGAGTGGCTGTGCATCTGGCGCTGATTCCGATTTTGTTGTTTTACTATTTTGAATGGTTTCCTTATTCTTTGCTGATTAATTTTGTTGTTGTTCCAATGATAGGCGTGGCGATGGGAATTGGTTTGCTCGGAAGTGGAATATGCTTATTATGGGAAAGTGTGGGTGAATTTATACTAAAGGGATGCCATATTATCTTAACGGTGAGTGAAGAGATTTGCAGGTGGTTTATTCGATGGCCGGGCTCAAGCATGGTGGTAGGGCAACCAAGCGTATGGAGAATCCTGCTATATTACTTCGTTCTAGTGCTTGCTTGTTTTTTGCCTCAAACATGCATACGAAATATATGGAAGAAGAGAATTACACTGCTTGTGGGTATTGTGATAGCGCATTTATGCCTGTGTCTGTATCCAAGAAATACGAAAGAATTGGAAATTGTGATGCTAGATGTAGGGCAAGGAGATGGAATCTTTATTAAGTCGCCGCAAGGAAGCACTTATTTTATAGATGGCGGTAGTAATGACATCAATCGTGTGGGACGTTATCGAATAGAGCCGTTTCTGAAATCAAAGGGGGTGGCGGTACTAGATTATGTGTTCATTTCTCATGGACATGCAGATCACATGAATGGGATTATGGAAATGCTAGAGCGGCAAGAGTATGGTGTAAAGATACGCAATATCATTTTGCCACATGCAAGCGTGCACGACGAAGCGTTGCTAGAATTCAGTGAACAGGCACGAGCGCAAGGTACGCGGGTGTATACGATGGGGACGGGAGAGCAATTAAGTGAAGGGGGATTTTTGCTTACCTGTTTACAGCCAGACGGCTCTTATAGCGGAGAATTAGGGAATCCCTCTTCAATGGTTTTGGCCTTGCAATATGGGGAGTTTGATATGTTATTTACAGGAGATTTAGAAGGCGTGGGGGAAGAAATATTAACACAAGCACTAAGCGATAAAGCGTATGAGGTCCTAAAGGTGGCGCATCACGGTTCAAAATATTCCACAGAGATTGCATTTTTAGAGAAGGTAAGACCAAGTTATGCACTCATTTCTTCGGGGATTCGTAATTCGTATGGACACCCACATATAGAGACACTTGAGCGTTTAGAAATGTTTGGAAGTATGGTTTATAGAACGAGTGAAAGCGGCGCGATTACCCTTCGGAGCAACGGATACAAAATGAGTGTGGAAGAATATCTCGTTTTTTGAGAAAAATTGTGGTAGTATAAGAAAGGAAGAGTCTGCAATCAATTATCAGATTGAGAACGATACGCGAGGGAAAGATGAAAGAGTTGAACGAAGATTTAAAAAGCGGACAATTAGCGCCGGTTTACCTGCTCTACGGAGAAGAGGCATATTTGAAGCGTCAGTATAAAGAGCGTCTTGGAAAGGTGCTGATACCAGAGCTAGAGGGAATGAATTATGCTTACTACGAGGGGAAAGGGATTGCCATAGGCGAAGTGATAGATCAAGCGGAGACATTGCCTTTCTTTGCAGAACATAGGTTGATTATCATTGAGAATTCAGGATTTTTCAAAGGTGCGCAACCCGAACTTGCAGAGTACATTAAGACGATGGAGACGAGGACGTATTTTATTTTTGTGGAAACGGAAGTGGATAAGAGAAGCCGCTTATATAAGGCGGTGCAGCAAAAGGGCAAAGCTGTGGAACTGGCAAGGCAGACAGAGTCAACCTTGGTGAAGTGGATTGCAGGAATGGTGAAGAAAGAAGCAAAACGCACCACGGAAGAAACGCTACGCTACTTTATTGCAAAAGTTGGAATGGATATGGAACATATTCAAAATGAACTAGAGAAAGTATTTGCGTATACGATTGATAGAGAAGAAATTACAAAAGAAGATATAGATGCAATCTGTACCGTGCAAATTAGCAATCACATCTTTGATATGGTGGATGCGGTGGCGTATAAACAACAGACAAAAGCGCTTGATTATTATTATGATTTATTGGCCCTTAAGGAGCCACCTATGCGGATTCTCTACTTGTTATCCAGGCAATTTAAGATTATTTTGCAAGTGAAGGAATTAGCAAGCCTTGGGCATCCCTATAAGAAGATTGCAGAAGATATAAAAGTTCCGAGTTTTGCAATTAGTAAGTACCAAAATCAAGCGAAAGCATTTCGTGGCAAGGAGCTAAGAGAAATATTGGAAATGAGTGCAAATACCGAAGAACAAGTGAAAACAGGACGCTTAAATGACGTGATAGGCGTGGAATTGTTTATTGTACAGTATAGTAAGTAATGGAGGAGACATATGGCAGGGATAGATCAAACAAAGATACGAAATTTTTGCATTATTGCGCATATAGATCATGGGAAATCCACTTTGGCAGATAGAATTATCGAAAAGACGGGATTGTTAACCAGTAGAGAGATGCAATCTCAAGTGCTAGATAATATGGATTTGGAAAGAGAGCGAGGAATTACGATTAAGGCACAAACGGTGCGAACAGTGTACAAAGCAAAGGATGGAGAAGAGTATATCTTCAACTTGATTGATACGCCGGGGCATGTCGATTTTAATTATGAGGTTTCAAGAAGTCTTGCAGCTTGTGATGGTGCGATCTTGGTCGTGGATGCAGCGCAAGGTGTGGAAGCACAGACGCTTGCGAATGTATATTTGGCACTTGATCATGACTTAGATGTTGTACCTGTTATTAATAAGATAGATTTGCCAAGTGCTGATCCGCAGCGAGTGATTGAAGAAATAGAAGATGTGATTGGAATTGAAGCTATGGATGCACCGCTTATATCGGCGAAGACGGGACTCAATATTGAATCAGTCTTAGAGGCGATTGTAGAGAAGATTCCTGCTCCAGTAGGTGATGCGAATGCACCGCTACAGGCGCTTATTTTTGATTCGCTTTATGATGCATATAAAGGTGTGATTGTATTTTGCCGTCTCAAAGAAGGACGGGTGAAAAAAGGAGATGCCATTAAGATGATGGCGACAGGGGCAGTAGCAGAAGTGGTGGAGCTTGGTACTTTTGGTGCTGGTGCGTTTATGCCTTGCGAGGAGTTAAGCGCAGGAATGGTAGGTTATATTACGGCAAGCCTTAAGAATGTAAAGGATACAAGTGTTGGTGATACCATTACGAGTGAAAAGAACCCCTGTAAGGAAGCCTTGCCAGGATATAAAAAGGTGAATCCAATGGTATTTTGCGGTCTGTACCCTACGGATGGAGCGAAGTATCCTGATTTGCGAGATGCACTTGAGAAATTACAGCTTAACGATGCAGCGCTTCAATTTGAGCCAGAGACTTCGGTAGCACTTGGGTTTGGATTTCGCTGTGGCTTCTTAGGGTTATTGCATCTAGAGATTATTCAGGAGCGTTTAGAACGAGAATATAACTTAGATTTGGTGACAACAGCACCTAGTGTTATTTATAAGGTATATAAAAATAATGGCGAAGAGATTGAGTTGACGAATCCGACGAATCTTCCAGACCCTTCTGAAATTGCTTATATGGAAGAACCAATGGTTTCCGCAGAGATTATGGTGACTTCTGAATTTACAGGTGCAATTATGGGCTTGTGTCAGGAGCGACGAGGGATTTATCAAGGAATGGAATATATAGAAGGAACGAGAGCAGTGCTGCGTTACCATTTGCCACTTAACGAAATTATTTATGATTTCTTTGATGCGCTGAAATCACGTTCGAGAGGATATGCATCATTTGATTACGATATGCTAGGGTATGTACGTTCCGAATTGGTGAAACTAGATATGTTAATCAACCGTGAAGAAGTAGATGCGCTATCCTTTATTGTGCACGCAGATAGTGCGTACGAGCGTGGCAAGAAAATGTGTGAGAAGTTAAAGGACGAGATACCAAGACATTTATTTGAAGTCCCAATACAGGCAGCAGTCGGCAGCAAAGTTATTGCGCGTACGACGGTAAAGGCTATGAGAAAAGATGTATTGGCAAAATGTTATGGTGGTGATATTTCTCGTAAGAAGAAATTGTTAGAGAAACAAAAAGAAGGTAAGAAGCGAATGAGGCAAGTGGGGAATGTAGAGATTCCACAAAAAGCGTTCATGAGTGTGTTGAAGTTGGACGAATGACCGAGGTATGAAAAATGACTACGAGAAGTGAGTTGGAATTATATATCCATATTCCATTTTGCGTGCAAAAGTGCAACTATTGTGATTTTTTGTCTTTTTCTGCGCAATCGGAAGAAATGCAAGAATATGTGCAAGCCTTATTAAAGCAAATTGAATATCAGAAATTGGAAGCGAAGGAATATATGGTTACCACTGTGTTTATTGGTGGCGGAACGCCTTCGCTTCTGTCTAATAAACAGATGAAGGACGTATTTGCGAAATTGCATGAGGTCTTTCATATTATGCGTGAGGCTGAAATTACCATTGAGGTCAATCCAGGGACGGTAAATGAAGAGAAGCTACATAATTACAAGGCGCTAGGCATCAATCGTCTTAGTATCGGTTTACAATCTACACATGAAGTGGAACTTAAAACTTTGGGACGTATACATACGTATTCGGAATTTGCGAAAACCTATGCACAAGCGAGGGAAGCAGGTTTTGATAATATCAATATAGACTTGATGTCAGCCATTCCAGGGCAAAGCGTAGCGAGTTGGCAAACAAATTTAAAGAAAGTACTAAAATTAGAACCTGAGCATATCTCGGTATATAGTTTGATTATAGAGGAAGGAACGCCGTTTGCGAGGTGGTATCAAGAAGAGCATTTGCACAGCGAGTATCCACCAATTCCAAGTGAAGAGGTCATGTTGCAGATGGATGACGTAACAGAAAAGGAACTTAAGAAGCAAGAATATGTTCGGTATGAAATTTCAAATTACGCAAAGAAGGGCTATGAATGTCGACACAATCTAGGATATTGGAACCGAAAAGAGTACCTAGGACTTGGCTTAGGCGCAGCTTCTTATATAGAAAATGAGAGATTTAAGAACACAAGCAATATGGCAAAATATATAGAAAACCCAGAGGCATTAGAAGAAAGACAAAAACTCACACGACAAGAACAGATGGAAGAATTCTGCTTTTTGGGCCTGCGTAAGATAGAGGGAATAGCGGAAAAGGATTTTCAAGAACAGTTTCAAATCTCCATACAAGACGTATATGCAAAAGAGTTAAACGAGTTACAAGAGGAAGGGCTGTTGGAACGAAAAGGAAGCAAAATATCTCTGACGAAGCGGGGATTGGAGTTGGGAAATTATGTGTTTGTAAAATTTGTTTTGTAGTAAATGACAAAGCAAGAGGGATGGTTTCTATGGATTGCAGTAAGTCTTCAGATGCTAAGAAAACGGGTGAAATAGCAAAGTGAAAGGAGTACAGATTATGAGGAAACGATTAAATTATGGCATGATTGGTGGTGGCCCAGAGGCGTTCATTGGCGAGGTGCATAGAAAAGCAATTGCACTAGATGGAAAAGCACAATTGGTGGCGGGTTGCTTTTCAAGGCAGCACGATAAAACGCTAGAGATGGGCGCTCGGCTATATCTGGAAGAAGATAGGTTGTATCGCTCTTATGAAGAGATGGCAAAGGAAGAAGCGAAGCGAGAAGATGGAATTGATTTTGTGGTTATTGTTACTCCGAATTATGCACATTATGGCGCTTGTAAGGCATTTTTAAACGAAGGAATTGCTGTTTCTTGTGACAAGCCATTATGCGTAACGATCGAAGAAGCATATGAGTTAAGAGCACTTGCAAAAGCGAAGAAACTTCAATTTTTAGTAACGCACACTTATTCGGGCAATGTAACGGCGATGCAGATTCGTGCGATGATAGCGGCCGGAGAAATTGGCGAGATTAGAACCGTGATGGGAGAATATCCACAAGGTTGGCTTGCAAATGAGGATATAGAAGGCAACAAACAAGGGGCGTGGAGAACGAATCCCGAATTGTCAGGAGCAACAAATTGTTTAGGAGATATAGGAACCCACATTGAAAATACAGTATATCGAATGACAGGACTAAAAATTAAGAGAGTATTAGCCAAAATGGACGTGGTAGTTCCAAGTAGAACATTAGATGATAATGCAACTGTATTGGTGGAATATGAAAATGGAGCTTCGGGCGTATATTGGTCTTCACAAATTGCGATAGGGCACGATAATGGATTGCGTGTGCGTATATATGGAAGCAAGGGGTCTATTCTTTGGTTCCAAGAAGAGTCTGAAAAGCTACGATTAGTGAAAGAAGATGGCACCTTAGTAGAGATTCATAGAGGGCATGCGGCCATCAAGGAAGAAGTGGCGAAATATGAAAGATTGCCGAGCGGGCATGCAGAAGGGCTTTTGGAAGCGATGGCTAACTTATATAGTAATTTCATTGATTGTCTACATGCACAAGCAGAGGGAACATTTACGCAAGACATGATTGTGTACCCAACGATTGAAGATGGTGTAGATGGTGTGGAATATATTGCGGCGTGTATTAAGAGTAGCGAAAATGGTAACGTTTGGGTGGATATGAACTAAGAAGAGGGGGATATGGCGATGGCAAGACCAGTAACAATCTTTACAGGGCAGTGGGCAGATTTATCAATGGAAGAAATGTGTAAAACAGCCAAGGAAATGGGCTATGATGGCTTGGAAATTTCCACATGGGGACAAACAGATGTAAGCAAAATGGCAAATGACCCGGCATATGTGCAGGAATTAAAAGATACATTAGATAAATATGGATTGGTTTGTAGAGCGCTTGGAGCACATTTGACAGGACAATGTGTGGGTGATTTGTGGGACCCAAGGTTAGATGAATTTGCGCCATCTCAGTATGCAGGAAAGCCAAAGGAAATTAGAGCATGGGCGATTGAAGCGATGAAAGACACCGCACGAGCGGCAAAAGCAATGGGATGTGAAGTTGTAACGGGCTTTATGGGGTCAGCTATTTGGAAATATTTTTACTCGTTCCCACGGACAAGCGAAGAAATGATTGAAGCGGCATATCAAGAACAAGTAGAACTTTGGACACCGATTTTTGATGTTTTTGATGAATGTGGCGTGAAGTTTGCCCTAGAAGTGCATCCAACGGAAATTGCTTTCGATTATTGGACCACAAAGCGTTTGCTAGAAACATTTCAGTATCGTGAAACACTCGGACTTAACTTTGACCCAAGCCACTTAATCTGGCAAGGTGTAGATCCAGTAATATTCTTACAAGACTTTATTGACCGTGTATACCATGTACATATTAAAGATGCTTTCGTTAACTTGGATGGACGCAACGGTATTCTAGGCTCTCACATTACCTTTGGAGACATGAGAAGAGGGTGGAACTTTGCATCTCCTGGACATGGTGATGTAGATTTTGACAAGATTATTCGCGTGTTAAATGCAGCAGACTATCAAGGACCACTTTCTGTAGAATGGGAAGATAGCGGAATGGAGAGAATCTTCGGTGCAACAGAAGCATGCGCATTTACGAAAAAAATCAATTTTCAAGCATCGAAAGTAGCGTTTGATGAAGTGCTAAGGAGTGAGTAATCAATAACATGGTTTATCAATAAAGTCTCATATGATACAAATTGAAAACTAAGGAGAGAGGGTGCCCTTTCTCCTTGTTTTTATTTCATTTCATAGGAAAGTGTACCTATGAAATGAAAATATTACCATGCATTTTGGGAGCGTTTGAAAGTATATGTCCTGTACGGAACACAGAAAGCATAATTCCAATCAAACCTAAATTTATAATATTTGCAAGATTGCCATAGGAAAGAAGAGGCAAAGTAAGTGGTGCAAATAAAAATGTAAAAATGCCAAGATTAACACCGATATAGCTAATACTTTGTATCGTAAAAGTAATGAGAATCGATAAAGAAATAAANTTTCCAAGCATATTTTTTTGNTNTAAACATAGNAGGAATCCCTTGATAATGAATAAAAATAGGATACATAAGATAACAAAGGGAATAAACCAGCCAATGTAAAGTAAAAGACGTATTAAGAAGAAATCGTTGACTATAAGGAAACGCAATGTCTATCTCGGATACGGGCATTGCAGAACCAAATATTTGTACTTGCGCAAGGGCGTTTTGAATCAAAGGACCGAAGTAGTCTTTCTCTTCAGGAGTAAAAATAAGTAAAAAGCGATAGCGTATATAAGGAAATCTGGCAATATAATAGAGAAAAACACTGAACAAAAGTGCCCAAGGTGAGAAGATTAGCAAATATCCTTTTTTATGTTTGATGCCAAACCAATTTTTACGAGCTGCAACTAGTAACAGTGTAGTATTTGAAATAAGTGAGAGCAGCATGGAAAGTGTAGATGGTATCGTCACAGTAATTACAACGGGTAGGATATAAGATAACAGGCAAAACAGCAATCCTTTGTAACCACGCCCTTTCATAGAAAAAAGTGAAACAGCAAAGGCGAGTGGAAATAGCAAGGTGAGAAAGGTGACATGCATCACGCGTCCATTCAGGATTGGAGAAACATAAAAAGAAATAATTGCGATACTCATAATTGTGAAATATGTCAATTTGGGGTATTTTCCCAATAAAGAAAAATCAAAAAAATATGCAATAACCATTACAAGAATTCCGAAAAGAGAATACAGATAGCTGTAAGGCGGAATCGTGTTATATGTAAATATATGAGAGAGAAAAGCTTGCAAAACAGTGCCAGTGAGAAGAAGTGCAAGCGTGATAAAGAGCATACCAAACTGTGAGTTCGGACGGTGTATGCGGTCGAATTCTGTGCCGATGAAAACGGCGTCACCAGTATCTATGATTGCAAGTTGTGTAGCGGCTTCTTCATCTAAGCCTTGAGCGATATAGCTATTGCGACTATCAATAATATGGTTTGTTAACTCTTCTTTAATTCCGGTATGTGCTTTTTTGAAACGAATCTGTTCGCAAACCACCTTTACATAAGAAGTAATCAGTTCATCAGATATTTGCATAATTGAAACCTCCTTCCAAAATATGATTTACAGCTTTTGCATAAGAGACCCATTCCTCTTCTTTGTTCGTTAGCAAGGTTTTCCCTAGCTTGGTCAAATGATAGTACTTTCGGATACGTGCAGAATCCGCTTTTTCATCATAAGATTCAATCATTGAATCATTTTCAAGACTATGCAAAAGTGGATACAGGGTTCCTGTCTTTAGATGGAAAGTGTTATCAGATTGATTGGCCAATTCTTCAATAATTTGGTATCCATACATATCTTTTTGTTCCAATAGCTTTAAAATGAGCATTGTTGTATTGCCGGATAACAGTGTTTTGTCAGTGCGCATAAATTTATACCTCCATATGTAGATTATCTACTCATGAGTATATATAGATAATCTACATATGTCAATATCATTTTGAGGAATTTCTAATGGAAGGATTTCTAAAAAGTATTGAAAATTCTTTAACGGAAGTTACGCAAATGAAACGCTATGGTAGTGAAATCTAAAAAATATATAAACTGTATTGACAAAAGAATGCAGTAATGATACATTATGAAGGTAGATATTAGCACTCAAAACGAATGAGTGCTAACAATACAAAAAGGAGAAGGAAGATGCAGGATAAGAATATGTTAGATGAACGCAAGACGAAGATACTCAACGCGATTATCAAAAACTATTTGGATACAGGCGAGCCGGTTGGGTCACGAACGATTTCCAAGTATGCAGATTTGAATTTGAGTTCTGCGACGATTCGTAATGAGATGTCGGATTTGGAAGATATGGGATATATCTTGCAGCCTCATACCTCGGCAGGACGGATTCCTTCGGATAAGGGCTATCGTTTCTATGTGGATATGCTTATGAGCGATAAGGTGCAAGAAGTACAGAGCATGCAAGAGCAGATGCTTGAGAAAGCAGATAAGATAGACCAATTGTTAAAACAAGCAGCAAAAGTGCTAGCGAATAGTACGAATTATGCAACGATGATTTCCACGCCGACCTACAACCGCAATAAACTTAAGTTTATTCAACTTTCAACAGTAGACGAAGAGCAATTGCTCGCAGTTATTGTTATGGAAGGCAATATCGTGAAGAACCAGATTGTTTCTATAGAGAATTCCTTGAGTAATGAGGAAGTGTTGAAGCTCAACATGCTTCTGAATACAGCACTGAATGGGATGTCAATAGAAGAGATTAACTTGGGTATGATTGCGAGGCTAAAAGAGCAAGCAGGCGAGATGGGAGAACTTGTAGGAGATATTCTAAGTGTTATTGAAAATGCAATTCAAATTGACAATGATAGAGAAATTTACACAAGTGGAACAAGGAATATCTTTAAATATCCAGAATTGAGTGACAAGCAAAGTGCACAAGAAATCATCAGTGCATTTGAAGAAAAACAGCAGTTAGCAGAGTTAGTGACAAAGAATCTTTCAAATGAAGAAAGCACAGGAATGCAAGTTTATATTGGTGATGAGATGCCAGTACAAAACATGAAAGATTGCAGTATTGTGACGGCAACATATGAGTTAGGCGATGGAATGAAAGGAACAATTGGAATCCTAGGGCCAAAGCGTATGGACTATGAACATGTAATGAAGACACTTAAGACATTACAAAAAGAGTTAGACCATAGTTTTCATAAGAGAGAATAAATAGAAAGGTGGCAAATGCATTGAGCGAAAAGAAAGAAGATACATTAGCGAAGATGGAAGAAGCAAAGGACAACATAGAAAAAGAAGCAGTACAAGATGAAGTAGAAGAAGTGGCAAGAGATAAAGAAGATAACGTAGAGTCAGGCGAAGCAACTACAGAAGAAAGTACAGAAGAAGCTACGCCGGACAAGGAAGCAAAAGCGCAAGAGAAGAAACTTTTCAAGAAGAATAAGAAGAAAGATAAGAAAGACGAAAAGATTCAAGAGCTGACAGACAAGCTAACACGACAAATGGCAGAGTTTGATAATTTCCGCAAGCGTTCAGAAAAGGAAAAGGCAAGCCGCTATGAGATGGGAGCAAAAGATGTAATAGAAAAGATGCTTCCGGTTATTGATAATTTTGAGCGAGGCCTACAAGGTGTTGCACCAGAACAAAAGGAAGATCCATTTGTGGAAGGCATGGACATGATATACAAACAGTTCATGGCATCTTTAGAAGAAATTGGGGTAAAACCAATTGAAGCAGTAGGGCAGACCTTTGACCC
>JGI994J12354_10002868_pt1 | contig 16460 bp, 10 predicted proteins | sample IntmicLarv3ML3BL_FD_12354 | JGI IMG/M metagenome (IMG submission 12354) | reverse complement strand
CGTCGGCAACAAGCAAAGCGGGGTGATGACGATGATTGATAGGATGCGGCGAAACACGCGCCGTGTGTTCTGGTTTTTCGTATTCTTATTCGCGCTGACGGCAGGCTATCTCGTCAAGCTTGCCACATTTGACGCGCGTGCGGTCGCGTCGAACCCATATAACCGCCGCCTCAGCACAGAATACGGCGACCGTCTCCCCGGCATGATACTCGACCGCAACGGCGAAATCCTCGCGGTGAGCACACTGCATGACAGCGGCTACATCCGGGAATACCCATTCGGCCGGGCGTTTTCCCACATACTTGGCACACATATATCAAAAACAGGTGTGGAAACGAAATACAATTTCGACCTGCAAAAGTTGGACATGGAAGCATGGCAGCGGCTGGATTACCTGCTCTCCGGCCGGCCGGTCGAAGGCAATTCCATTGTGACGACGCTGGACGCGGCTTTACAAAAGGTTGCTTACAATGCGCTTACTGGGCGGAGAGGCGCTATCATCGCGATTGAACCGTCCACCGGGCAGATTCTAGCCTCCGTTTCCGCGCCGGATTACCCACCGGACATGGAGGCAGCCGATTGGGACGCGCTCCTCGCAGACAATGTCGGCAGCCCGCTCATCAACCGCGCGGCACAGGGCTTGTATGCGCCCGGCTCTACATTCAAAATCATCGTTGCAGCAGCGGCTGTTGAGGCAGGTCTGGATGATTTTACGCTGGACTGCACTGGCTCCGCCAAGTTCGGCACAACGACGATGAATTGCTTCGACGGAAAGGCACACGGGCACATGACGCTGGAGACGGCCATGGCGCAATCCTGCAACGTCTATTTCGCGGCGCTGGGAGAGGCCCTCGGCCCGGATTCACTGCGGACAATGGCAGAGCGCTTCGGCTTCAACAATCCATCGGCGTATCCGCTGGCATACAGCATATCAACCTTTCCACTGGCGGACGACACCACGCGGGACGAGTTGATTGAAACCGCTATCGGACAGGGTAAAACGCTTGCAACGCCATTGCAAATGGCCATGGTCGCCGCCACCGTCGCGAACGGCGGCCTCATGATGAACCCGTACCTCCTCGACTCCATACAGACGCGGGATTTGCGGGTAATTGAGAAGCTTATGCCTACGGCGGCGGGCACCATCCTCGCACCGGAGGTCGCGGCACGGCTGCGGGATTTGATGGAAAATGTCGTCACCACAGGCACAGGCCGCCCGGCGCAAATCACCGGCATTTCCGTCGCGGGCAAGACGGGTACGGCGCAAAACGAAACCGGCAACGACCATTCGTGGTTCATCGGCTTTGCCCCGGCTTCACAGCCGACCATCGCCGTTGCCGTCATTCTGGAAGAAACAGGCGGCGGTACGGCAGCGCTCAACGCCGCTAAAACTGTGATGGAAGCATGGTGCGGCCATCAATAGGAGGAAAACAATGGCAAAGGAATGGATTGAAAAGCTGATTGCGGCTCCGGAAACTTGCTACCGCCCGGATTTGCGCTGGTGGCTGGCGGAGGGCTTGCACACGGATGAAACACTGCGGAAAAATGTGCGCGAGATTTATGAGAACGGCTTTGGTGCGGCGGAATTCCTCGCAATGCCCGAACCGGGTGCGGATTCCTCCGTGTACGGCTGGGGCTCACCGGAATGGACGGACGACACACGGCTGATTGTGGAGGAGACGACGCGGCTTGGGCTGGGCTTCAGCCTGACTTCCGGCGCGCATTGGGCGAACGCGAACCTGCCGGACACCTACACATGGCAAGGCGAGCCGTACAACCCCGACAACAAGGCCGCCGCACAGGAGCTGGATTACGCGACAATCGTACTGGCGGCAGGCGAGCACTTTGACGGCGTTTTGCCGCTGTCCTTGCCGGTGCAGACACGGATAGACGACTTTCACGGCCATGCGGCGACATACACGCGGCAGCGGTTCCAAGGCGTCATCGCGGTAAAGCTCATCACCCCGCGCATAAACAGCGGGCAGGCGTATGCATACGCACAGGGCGAAGGTACGGGCGTGATTGATGTGAACAGCCTGCTTGACCTGACCGAATCCGTCACGGGTGTGGAGGAAAGCCGCCATTTGTGCTGGACAGCGCCGGCGGACGGCGCGTATGTACTGCTCGCCTACTGGATGCACGGCACGGGGCAAACCGCCACGCCATCCGTCAGCACGAACTACACAATCAATTATGTGGACAACTACGGCGTGAAGGCGCTGATTGATTACTGGGAGGAAATCGTCCTGACGGACAGCCTCCGTGAGACAATCCGCCGAAACGGCCGCGGGGAAATTTACATGGATTCGCTGGAGCTGCTCTCAGTCGGCGCAGGCGGGCTGTACTGGGGCTGGCATCTGCGGGAAGAATTCCAAAAGCGGAAAGGCTACGACATCCGGTTGTATTGTCCGCTGCTGACGATGGATGGCGTACGCGTCACATCGGAGCAGCCGAAACAATACGATTACGCCGCGTCGGACGACGCGGGTGCAGCCCTTGCGCAGAAGGTGCGTACCGATTTGTATGATGTGCTCTCTTCGATGTATCTAGAGAATGTATTGAAGCCCTTGCAATCGTGGCTGCACAGCTTGGGGATGACACTGCGGGCGGAGCCGTCCTATGGTATGCCGTATGAAATCTCCACCCCCGCGAAGTATATCGACGGCATTGAGACGGAATCCTACGCACAAGTGGCGGATGTGGATTTGTACCGCGCGATGCTGGGCTCCGCAAATATGTACAGCCGCCCCTTCTCAAGCGAAACGGGCGCGGTACACGGGCACAACTATTTTTACAATATGGACGACTGGACACAGCTTTGCCTGTTGCAATTCGCCGCGGGCGTGAACCGCACCGTCTTCCACGGGTACTCCGCGATTGAAGGCTCCGAGGCGGACACCTATTGGCCGGGTCACGAGGGGATGTACGCGTGCTATTCCGAGCGCTTCAACAGCCGCCAGCCCGCGTCGAAGCATTACCCGACCTGGACAAACATGCTGGCACGGATGCAAAAACTCCTCCGCCAAGGCAAGCCCGCACGTGACATTGCGGTTTTACGGACAGACTATCTCTTCATCAACTACGGGCAGCCCAAGGGGCGCAACAATTTCGAGACGAACCCCTTCATGCATGACGAGCCGCATTACTGGCGTGATTTGGGTTTGCAACGTGCCGGATATACCTATGACTATTTCTCGCCGCAGCTCCTATTGGACGAGGCGAATGTACGATGGGGCCACGAGTCCGCAGGGGCGGCCTGCGGTCGCCCGCAGTGCCGCCTCCAACCGGACGGCCCTGGGTATAAAGCTGTGTTGCTGTATCAAGAGGCGCTGGAGCTTGACGCCGCGCGGAAGCTCCTCACCATCGCAAAAGACGGTTTGCCGGTTGTGTTTGTCAACAACAACAGCGAGGTTTTGACCTATGACGGGACAGAAATCCACCACAAGCAGGCCGCGTCAATCAGCCGCTCCCTTTGTGACAACGACGAGGTGCTGCGCGCAGTCGTAGCGGAAATCAAGGCACTCCCGAACGTCGTAACAGTCGATTCACCCGCCGATGCACTTGCCGCATTGCAAGGCATGGGCGTTGCGCCGCGGGCTGGCTTTACTAAACCGAACAACCAGATTTTGACCTGTTCCCGAAGGGATGCGGACACGGGATTGTTCTACACGCTGGCGTATGCGTATAAATTCCGTGAGGGACAAGTGTGTACCTTCACGTTGCGGCTGGAGGGCGAAGGCGCGCTCTATCGCGTGGACGCGTGGAGCGGCGAGGCGTTGCCGGAAGCGTGTACGGTTCAAAACGGATATACATGCGCTGATATAACCTTGCAGCCGGGTGAAGCGGTCATGCTTGCATTGGACACAAAGACCTCGGGGGAATGGGACGATGAGGGCATCGCCCCCTACGATGACAGCCGAAAACGCACGGCAATCGCCTTGGATACTTGGGACATCGAAATTGAAGACTGGAACGAAGGCGACCGCATCGTCAACACGGAGGAGAAGCACGGCCATACCACACGAGAGGTGTATTACACCACGAAAAAGACAACGCTTGCCTTCCCCGGCAGCGCGCTTGTGCCGTGGAAAGATTTACCCGCAACAACAGCACAACTCACCACACTTGCGGGGGATGCGCCGAGCATGGCGCATGTCTCCGGCGTCGGGACATACACGACCGCCTTCGATGTGCCTACGAATTGGGCAAAAGGCTGCGCTATTCTGTCCTTCACCTCGGCAGGCGGCGGCAGCGTAGAGGTCTGGGTGAACAGTACAAAGGCAGGCGGTATGAACCCGCGCACATTGTCGATAGACATCGGCAAATGGCTTGTTCCCGGACAGAATACGCTACGTGTGGAGGTTGCTTCCACTTTGACGAACCGTATGCTCCAGCGCGGCTATATCGAACAATCTTCCGCATGGACGGATACCTTCCCCACCGTGCAGGCATACGGCCTTGCCGGTGCCGCACAGATAACGCTTCTTTAATCCGCAAGCCGTTCGGCAAATTCCGCAAGGAATCCGCTTGAACGGCTTGCCTTTTTCACAGATAACTGCTATATTGGTAAATGAACGGTTATACAAACAGAAAAGAATAAGGGGGCAATTATGCAGAAAACATTAACGTTAACACGACACGCGACCATCGACATGTATCTGTACACGGAATCCTTCCGCACACGCAAGCCGATTTTGCGGCCCGACCGTATACTAATGACCAATATGTACCTTGTGCCGCTGCTTGATTTTGACGTGAGCGAACTCGCGGGCAAGGAAATCAAATCCGCAACGCTAACGATGACTTGCCTGAACAAGCTGGAAACCTACGCGGTTGACATTTCGACCGTATCCCAGCAGTGGAACGACCAGGTTTGCACAAATTACAACCGCGATGTGAATACGCCGTGGACGAACGACGGCTGGATGGCGGATGTCGTGCTGAGCGCAGGGCACTCGAAGTATTTCCGCGAAGACGTCGCACACGGCACAGACGGTAAAACCGCGACGGTCAATGTCAACCCGGCCATCATCGAAGCTATGGCAAACGGCCAAAGCTTCGGTATGCTCGTGATGGATGTGAAGTCCAAATTCTACGGCCATCCGGAAACCATGCACGAGATGGCAATGCAGTTCTCGACGGACGAATCGCTTGGCGCTGTGCCGACGCTGACTGTAGAGTACGAGGATGCGCCTGTCTTGGATGCACCGAAGCCGCTCTGCGCACTGTATGCCGCGCCCATCTCCGTAGAGGATGAAGTGTACGCCGCCATCCAGCTTTCCTGGGATGCTTGCAGTTGCTATTCCCGCCGTGCGCAGTATGAGCTCTATATCTCTGAAACCGTGGCGGATGACATCACGAAAATGCGGAAGCTGGAGAAATTTCAGACGCCGTTCATTGACGGCGGTAAATGCGGCACTTCCGTGTATGGTTTGAAACCGAACACGCCGTACTACTTTGCGGCAGTTGTGCGCGATTTAGATAAGGTAAGCGCGCCTGTTTTCGCCTCGGCGAAGACATTGAATCTGGAAATCATCCCCGAATTCCCGATTCCTGCCGCACCGGATTTCCCCTGCTCCGCTCAGGCTTTTACCGCGAACGGCTTCACCGTCGGCGTGACGGACGATATGCCGAAGGTCAATCCTGTAACGGGCGAACTGCTTGCCTTTGGGAATGCCGCACCCGTGTGGAACAACGGCATCTTCCGCAACGGCACGGTTTCCCTCGCCATGGCAAAGAACGAGAAAACCGGCTTTCAGCTCTCCGTATCGATTGACGCGGACGCGGCTGATTTCGACATAGCCATTTGCGGCTGCGCGGCGGAATACATCCGCGTGTACCGTTTGTGGTGCTTGCAAATCGACGGCCAATGGGTACCGGATGCCGTTGTGCCTGTCATGGACGGCAAATTCCAAATCCCGTTCGCGGAGAACAAAATCCCCGGCCAGAAACAGCTTACCCTCTGGGTGGATTGCCTCGTACCCCCAATGGTGGACGCAGGCAAGCACGAGGCCTGCATCACGCTGACAAGCAACGGCGCATCGGTGAAAATCCCGGTCATGGTGGATGTTGCGCCCTTCGCGCTTTCGACAAGTGATTTCAAGCTGGAGCTGAACGGCTATGTCTTCCTGCCGGAATGCGGCGGCACAATGTACGGCGAGCCCGGCGCGTTGGACTTGGAACGCGAATACTACCGCATGGGCACCATGCATGACAGTACCATCAACATCCTCCCCTACTCCCACATGGGCACGGTGCAAGCGGGTTACGCGCCGGAAATCGGGCTTGTGGACGGTGAAATGCACGTGACGGATTGGACGGAATGGGATAAACATTTCGAGCAGTATCTGGACGGCAGCTACATGGTGGATGTCACGGGCGACAGACAACCTGTCACGCACATCTACCTGCCCTTCCATGAGAACTGGCCGATGTCCATGGAGCAATGCTACAAAATTAAGGTGCCGGATTTGCCGTACCCGGACAATGTAACCTATCAGGTGCAGCACAGCACGACGATTGAGAACGATTTCCTCCCGGAATACCGCGCGGGTATCAAGTCGGTCATGAAGGATTTCGTCAAGCATTTCGAGGAGAAGGGCTGGAAGGGTATTGATTTCCAGTATTTCTTCAACAACAAGAATTTCTACAAGGAAAAGCGCGTAGAAGGCGAGGCCTTCAAGTACGGCGTCGGTTTGGCGGCATGGCTTGGGTATCACACAACGCCGGAGGACGGCAGCGGCTCCTCGTGGTGGTTGCTGGACGAACCGCATTTCCGTGCGGATTGGGACGCACTGCGGTTTTATGCAACGATTCTGCGCGAAGTACAAGCGGAAACAGGTTCCGGTAAGCAGATTAAGTTCCGCGCTGACCTTTCCTGCTACTTCCAGGCGTTTGACCGTTTGGACGGCTTGCTTGACATCAATGTCGGCGGCGGCGGTTACACGGGTGAGCGCGTGGCGGTTCTCCGCCGGCGCAAGCGGCTCTACGGCGAGGAATATTGGCCGTATGGCTCCTGGAATGCCATTGCGGGTGACAATGCGGACAGCGTGCGCTGGATTGTGGATGTATACCTGCAAGGCAGCCGCGGCATCATCCCGTGGTACAACTTTGCGCTTGATTTGAACTATGAAGACCCGGACGACCTGTCGGGCATTTACCCCGGACAGCGCTTCGGCCTGACGGAATGCGTGGCAAGCACGCGGCTGAAAGCCGGGCGCAAAGCGCTGGAGCTGATTCGCTATTTCGACGCGATGAAGAGATGCCTCGGCTATTCGGACAACCAGCTCCGCGCGTATGTCGAGTCATTCGTGCAGTTAAAGGGAGAATTTATTAAGAAGGATTCCATCGACGCAGGCCGCGCAAGCTTCTCAGGCAATGCGGGTGCGCTGGAGGAATTGAAACGCGACATGCGGCGCAAGCTGACGGCTGCTACCGGTATGTATTTCTAAGCAAGCGATAAGTAAGCAAAAAACAGTCGCTTACCTATGTTGCTAACACCCTGCCCCTCTGAAGCGCTGAAACCGCATCAGAGGGGCAGTTGCAAATGGCAGAAATATATGGTAAAATCAATCCGTTATGCCAAGGCGCACAGGCGCCGTTGCGAAGGGGTGCTGGTTCCATGCTTTTCACGAGCAATATATTTCTGTTCCTTTTTCTGCCCGTTACGATAGCGGGTTATTTTTTGCTACACAAGCCGTACCGCAACACCTTCTTGCTGCTGATGAGCCTTGGCTTCTATGCATGGGGCGAGCCGAAATTTGTCTTTGTGCTGACCGGCTCCATTCTGTTCAACTACGCGTGCGCCATGGGTGTCCATTATACCAGTAAACATGCCGTGCTGCGGAAGGCGCTGCTCATACTTTGCATCGCCGCCAATCTTGGGCTACTGTTTATCTATAAATATCTCGATTTCGCCGTCACAAATATCAACCGCTTCGGCCTAAGCCTGTCCCTGCGGAATTTGCTTTTACCCATCGGCATATCGTTCTTCACATTCCAAGCAATTTCCTATGTCGTCGATGTGTACCGCGGCGACGTCGCCGTGCAGAAGAGGCCGCATCTTGTCGGACTGTACATCGCATTTTTCCCGCAGCTTGTCGCCGGGCCGATTGTGCGCTACAAGGACATTGAGGCGCAGCTCGTCACGCGCACCATCACGTTTGACCAATTCAGCGAGGGCATCAAGCGCTTTCTGGTCGGCTTTATCAAGAAAGTTTTGCTGGCGAACAACCTCGCACTCATCGCCGATGCCGCCTTTTCTTTACCCGCCGGGGAACGCTCCGTCGTGTACGCATGGCTTGGTGCGATTGCGTATTCGTTGCAAATTTTATTTGATTTCGCGGGGTATTCCGACATGGCCATCGGCCTCGGTAAAATGTTTGGATTCACATTTCTGGAGAATTTCAATTATCCCTATATTTCGAAATCCATCAGTGAATTCTGGCGGCGCTGGCATATATCGCTCGGGCAATGGTTCCGCGATTATGTGTACTTCCCGCTTGGCGGCTCCCGCGTGAAGGCGAAAGCGCGGCTTGTGTTCAACCTCCTTGTCGTATGGCTTATGACAGGTATCTGGCATGGCGCAAGCTGGAATTTCGTGGCATGGGGGCTTCTGTATTTCGTGTTGATTGCGCTGGAAAAAGTGACCGGTTATCCCGATAAATTCAAGTCCGCCGCCGCAAAAGCGGCATACCGCGTGTTCACCTTGCTATGCGTCTTGCTCGGCTGGGTGCTCTTCCGGGCGGAAGGCGGCAACGCGGCGTTGCAATACGGCCTTTCCATGCTTGGCCTCGCGGGCAACAGCTTGACCTGCGACAGCACAATCCTGACCCTGCGCGAGTACTGGCCGTTTTTGCTTTTCGGCCTGCTCTGCTCCACAGAGTTGTTCAAGCACATAGGCGCACACCTGGCGGCCTCCGCCAAGCCGGTGCTCCGCATCGCATACAACACCGGCACGGTCGCGCTATATGCCTTCGGTTTCCTCTGGGCGGTATCGTTTTTGATATTGGGCGCACACAATCCGTTTATTTATTTTAACTTCTAAGAAAGGGGCGCAAATTCGGATGAAAATCAAGAAATGGCTGCGAAAAATCAAGCATACGCATATTTTGGCTCTTGCGTTCCTTGTTTATATCGCTTACATCGGTGCGTCCGCGCTCCCGCCTGCGCTGGTACATGTCGCCGCCGCATCGGCGGGCAACCCCGGTATCATGGCCGCGCGCAACAAGGCGGACGCGGAATACAAAGCCATGCTCACCTTTACCAACAGCTTCCTGGCGAATAAGGGTACCTATATCAACCTGAACGGCCTGATGGCACGTGCTATGGGGCAGCGTGAAATGAACGTACGCGTCCGCCTGAACAACGGGCATCTCGTGGGTGTCATCGGGACGCGTGACGTGATGCCCGCCGCCGCCGAAATGATTCGGTTATACAACCGTGTTGCCGCGGACGGCAAAGCATTTCTGTTCGTACTGGCCCCGTCGCAGGTTTCGAAATACGAAGACCTGATGCCTGTCGGTTACGAAGATTGCACGAACCAAAACTCCGACAACATGCTCGCCATCCTGCGGGATGCGGATGTGCCTGTTTTAGACTTGCGTGAAACGCTGCACAACGAGGGTATCAGCCATACCGATGCATTCTTTAAGACCGACCATCATTGGAAACCGGAAACCGGCGTTTGGGCGTATACGAAAATTATTGAACGCCTCACAATAGACGGCACCATCCCCGCTATCGACCCCATGTATACCGATTTGGCGCAGTTCCAGTCCGAGGTGTATGAGGATTGGTTTCTCGGCTCATCGGGCAAGCGCACAGGGCGGTACTTCGTGGGGACGGATGATTTTTCCGTCATTACGCCGTTGTTTGACACATTCCTCTCCGTCAGCATTCCCTCCGCAGATATTGAGAAGCAGGGCGACTTTGCCACCATCAGCTTTAACCAGGATGCCAATGTGCGTGATTTTTTCCTCTCCGGCCCCTATACTGGCTATGGCCATAGTGACCGGGATTTTGTTTCGTACCGCAATGCGCTTGCGCCTGTCGATAAGAAGCTCTTGTCCATCGGCGATTCCTTCGGCAATGTGCCGCTCACGTTCATGCCCCTGGCAATCGGAAGCTGTGACGAGCTGGACATGCGGCATTATACGGACGATTTCGCGCAATACTACACGGAATACGACCCCGATATTGTGATTATGCTTGTCAACAACGAAACCATCGCGCAGGATAATACGACTTACGTTTTCTTCCCGGAATAATGCTCGCCACATCGTACCATTGTGTAAAACGGACGTGCTGTGAATGAAATGATACCGGAGGTTTTACTATGAAAAAAGTTCCCGTGATTGATGTCACGGATTTGTACCACTTCCACCAAGACAAGGGGGATAACATAGACCTCATCGCCCCGTACGCCATGGAGGAAATTGACCTGCGTGCTGTGATACTGGACGTGACGGAGCATTTCCGCCAGAAGGAATCCTGGGACGTGACGGGGCAATTCTTTGACCCATGCGGGCCGCGTGACCCCGGCATCATCCCCGTAAACCAGCTCAATTATATTTTTGATGAAACGGTGCCCTGCGCACCGTCGCCGTTCCATCCCATGGCGCACCCGGCGGACAAGCTACTCGACGCACCGCGATACCAGCAGCAAGGCATTGCGCTATTGTTGCAAACCCTGCGGGAATCGGACGAACCTGTGGATATCCTTGTTTTCGGCTCCTTGCGCGCCGTGGCCGCCGCATACAACCGCGTGCCCGCGCTTCTGCGGGAAAAGGTACGCCGCATCCATATATCCGCCGGCGCATCCTCGCCGAAATTCATGGAATGGAACATCAACCTCGACCCGCAGGCGGCAGTATGCTTGCTGCGGAGCGGGCTTCCGATAGACCTCTACCCCTGCGCGGGCATGACGGGTCCATTTGATTTAGCGCGCCACAATACCTATTGGAGACTGGACGCGATGTCGTTCATGCAAAATATGGCGCCAAAACTTAAGAGCTACTTGCAATATGCGCTTGCAAAATCACAGCGGGCAGACTTCCTGCGCGCGATGGACGAAGAAGCAGACGACAGCATTCTTGCCCCGTTCTACACGCAAAACCATAACGTTTGGGAAACGGCCGTCTGGCTCGAGGTGTCCGGCCGACGGCTCGTGCAAAGAGCATCCGGCGCGTACCGCATTGTTAAGCCGGAGGAATTTGCGACCAGCGACCGGGAAATCCGTAGCGGGTTGCTTCCCTGTGCACTTTCGGTTTGCGACGACGGCAGCTTTTCTTTTATACTGACAGCCGCGGAGGGCAATTGCCGCATCTTTACCCGGGAAAACCCGGCAGAATACCAGCAAGCCTTAAACGAAGCTTTCCCGGTGTGGTACCAAAGCTTCCGGGTATAAAACAGTGCACTGCCAAGGCAGAGCGCTGTTTTATGTGCCGTCTGTGAGCAAATTTTTTACAAAGAAAAAGGTCCGATTGTAAGTAATCAGACCTTAGTTGGAATTATTTAGCTTAAATCATCTGAAAACGCCTTAACACATCCTCAATCGCTTTTTCCTTTTCGGCTGGCACCTGTGGTACTTTTGCTTTACCCTCGCCGGTATTATAGTTCTCTCGCTCAATGATTCCATGCTTGCGCTTCACTTGTGCAATATAGAGCTGAGACACCGTGAACCCGTATTTGTCCAGCACATAAGCTTTTATTTCATCATAGGTTGCCTTGCTTTCTTATTTCGTCAAATCCATCTCGTCAAGGTTGATTTTAACCTCGATAGATGTGGTTGACTTTAGTTTGGACAATAATGCCACCATCTCCACATGTACTGTGCTAAATTAAGACCTCCTAGCAGCGATGTCTGCTGAGAAGTCTGGTTGTTTTTCAACATCATAGGTATAACACAGCGATATGTCGCAGCGCAAGCCCCAATGATGTCTCTTTTGTATAGCACTTATGTATCATGTGCGTATCATTTTTGATTCATTGACGCGTTTTCATGCGGTTTTTAAGTCGCCGAACATTATTTTACAACGCGCCCCAGCATTTCGGCAATCCTCGCGATACCGATTGCGCTGCACGGTCGCCCGGGACAGTCCCAGCATTTCAGCGGTGTCAAGCAGGGTCATACCCTCGATGTAAATTTTCGTGAGTATATCGCTCTGCCGTTTGTCCAGCAACGATATGTAGTGCCGTATCCGCGCCGTCTGCACCGTGACGGCGTACAGGTCGTCGTGCAGCGTGTCCAGTTCCTTAATGTTGAGCGAATCCGCTCTTTCGTTGTACGACAGGGCGATGCCGGCGGTTTTGTCGCTGCTGCCGGTCTTAGTTTGAACCGCCACACCATCCGAGTTCTGCCCGAATATCATGGTGTCTATGATATCCTCGGATGTAACCACCGGGCGGTAATTCTGTATCTCAAACTCCAACTGCGCTGCTTGGCGCGTCAGTTCCCCATAATTTTCAAGCATCGTAACGACATCGGTTTTCGTAATTTTCATTAGAATTATCCTCCATTCGATTTTAGATTGAGTTGCAGTGTCCCAAGCCGAATGGAGGACCGCGGATCCATGAACAAAAAAAGACCGCGCAAAACGCGCGGTCTAAACATGTAGTTTCACAAGCAATTGATAAACACTCTATCTGATGCGCTGCACTGTTATTTTGTGCCGCTTTTTATGGGACTGTTTGCTGCGCGCATCGTCTCTGTCATGGGGAGCCTCCCATATGTCTAATTACAGGAGAATACAGTCTGCTTTAGTTGGTTTTGATTGCAATTGTTAATTGACGGTAACTGTCTTGCTGTACTTATAAACCGTTTCGAGAAGCTGCCCGCTGCTGTTGTATGACGTATGCGTGACTTTTAATTGGTATGTGCCTTTGACAACATACCAGTCGTTTGAGAGAAGAACACGCCACGGATTGCTTCCTTCCCATGATTTTATGGTCGTCCATGAACTTCCACTCTGCTGTTGCAATTCGATTTTTATTCCGGCTGTGTATCCCATTTGGTAAACTGCTCTTGATGATGTCATGTTTGCGAAACCCGCCGTGATAGAGGAACGATATTTGGCTACCTTTCTTGGTCTTATAATTTACACCGAATACCATTTTTCTATCAATTTTCTTTTTGTACTTCCTGATAATCTTGCTCATTGTGGACTTATACTTATTTGCAAAGGTCTTATATAAACTGTATTCCATTATGTACGCAAAGTTCTGAATAACGGTTCTATTCTCTGCGTAGCGATAGTAATTGCAACTCCTTTTGAGTATGCCATTTTTGTCTTTTTTGGCTTTATTTTCTCTATTTACAACTATGTTATATCAAAAAAATCTGGTTTTTGTTCCAGAGTGTGTAATGAGGGTCTTTTCTTCCAAAAGTTCAAGTTTCAGCGTGTCCTTGAGGAATTTTTCTATTTCTATTTTTAGCGTTGTGGCATCCTCTTTAGAGCCGTGTACTGCAATGATAAAATCGTCTGCATATCAGATTCCGATAGAGTTTCTCAATCACTACGGATTGTTCTTCGTTTTTTGAGGACTTTTTTCCCTAATGGCAATATATTCCTTATTGTATTTCCTGTCCGACTTCTCTCCTGAATGAAAATCTGACATTTTGGATTCCATAAACATTTGGTCTACCGGGCTTTCAAAATCTTCGTCGTCCTCGCGGGTTTCGGAAGCGTTTATCGTTTTAAGCAAGGTGGGCAATGATTGGGATTTTCCCGTCACGGGCGGGTATAGGGAAATGGAACCAGATTCGGAGTTGGAGTCAGATGCTGCACAAAATGCGGAAGGGGGACAGGCGACAAACGCGCTTGTACTCCTTGACTTTCATATGTCGAAAAGCCAGTGAAATCAATACTTTCGTAAGAGGTACAACCAAGTGGACAAGTTTTTCACAGTTTACAAAAGGGGCGTAAAAATCATGGCAACAACATGGATCAAACCAATCCACAAAGCGAAATGCCGCTCAGTCGCCGCAACGCTGGCCGGGAGCATCGGCTATGGGCTATACTGACAATCCCGATAAAACCAATTTCTACGAATATGTAAAAAGCTACGGCTGTGATTATTATACCGCCGCGAACGAGTTCGCGTTATCGAAGAAAATATACGAACAGCAAACCGGGCGCAGTGGTCGGGCCGGTGCATACAGACAAGAAACACACTCACTGTCATTGCGTTTTCAGCGCGGTCAACATGGACTGCTCCAGCAAGTTCCGAAACCCGATGCGCTCTATAAAAATCGTGCGGCAGATTTCGGATTTCCTGTGCACTGAGCGCGGGTTGTCGATTGTGGGAAACCCATAGCCAAGCCGTGGCAGTTACCGTGACTGGCAGGACAAGAAGGAACCTCAGTCCAACAAGGATAACTGCGTGATTTGATTGATTTCAACCTCTCCGCAGGTATGGTGTTCGAGCAATTCATCGCCGCGATGCACAACGCCGGGTGCGAGGTCAAACGAGGGAACTATTTATCGTTCAGAATCCCCGGCACGGAACGGTTTGTCCGCGTGAAATCCATCGGGGAGGCTTACACGGAGGAAGCGCTGCGTGAGAGGTGTGTGGGCAAGAGAATTGTCGCAGCGAAAACAAAAACCAGTGACGATATTGACCGTAAAGCCGTTGAATATTCGTCGGCGGCGAGGAAGCAATATCGGCCGACTTTGCTAATCAACATTCAGTCCAAACTTCAACAAGCACACAGTCCGGGTTTTGAACATTTTGCCACGTCCTACAACTTGAAAGAAATCGCGAGAACACTCATCTTCATGAAAGAAAACGGCATCGGGACGTATGAGGAATTGACCGCAAAAATAAATTCATCTTCTAAGAACTTCAACGCCAACCAAGCCCGTATAAAAGAACTCAAAGAACGGTTGAACAGTATTTCGGAATTATAACGGCATGTCGGAGTATACAGCAAGGCAAAAGATGTGTACACTAATTACAAGCGAATAAAAAATATCAGCCGACCGTGTGGAAGCAATTCCGCAAAACGGAACATCCGTCCATCGCATTTTACGAAGCCAATCACACTGACATCATTTTCCATGAAGCGATAAAAAAATATTTCGACGAACAGGGCTTCGGCAAGAAGAAAAAGCTTCCGGCGATGCTGGAACTCAAAACAGAATACACCAAATTGAACGCAGAGAAACGGAAGCTGTACTCCATATACAAGCCAACACGAGAGGAAATGATTGCATTGCAAACGGCGCGGTAGAATGTGGATATGTTTTTAGCCGAACCGCGTCTGCTGGGGCAGCCGGAACGCAAAAAACACGACTGTTCACGCTGAGACAACGATACAATAACACAACGGTGCAGTGGCACAACGGCACGGCGATAACAACAACGTGATGATAATCAACTCACATGACACACAAAACGGCAAGTTTTTCAAGCGGCGTGAACCGCCGTGTCGTGAAGCAAACGCCGATAGGCGGCTTAGGGGAGGACAGCAATAGCAGCACCAAGCAAGGCAGGGGCTGCTATTGTTAATAGACTCACCAGAATCATCAAAAATAATAGTAAGCTAACCATAGCTCATTCTAGCTTCATGTATATGCTAGAATACGTGAGTAATTAGCATAACGATATATCGTGTGATTGCTTGCACGCGTTGGAATGTTGTCAGAAAACACGCTTGCGGCGGCGTTCAATTGGCAATGCGCGGCTTATTTCAATTCAAATTTTACAAGATATTTATTGTAGTTTTCGGAAAATGTTCCGCCGAATTGACCGCTTTTTATTTCTTGCAAATACTGATGGCTGTTCAATTCGCCAAAGCTATCTACCTCGATCATGCAAACGGCAATATTGGAGCAGTGGTCAGCGGCGCGCTCCAGATTTGTCAATAGGTCAGAAAGGATAAAACCAAGCTCAATGGTACATAAACCATTGCGCAGACGTTGTATATGACGAATTTTGATTTGCGCCTTTATTGTATCAATGACCTGTTCCAATGGCTCGACCTGCGCAGCCACTGCCATGTCGTTATGAACAAAGCAACCGATTGTCATTTCCACAATCTCCGTCACAGCCGCTATCAGTGTATCCAAATCCTCCTTCATTTCCTCGGAATATTGTAATGCTTTATCGCTTTTTTCCTGGGCGCATTCCACAATGTTTCGGGCATGGTCAGATAAGCGTTCAAGGTCGCCAATGCAGTGCAGCAGTTTTGAAACAACTTTGCTGTTCTGTTCCGACAAGTTCCTTGCGCCAAGCTTAACAAGATAGGAGCCAAGCTTGTCCTCATACATATCACCTTTTGCCTCCATTTCCATGACCTTGGCGGCTTCCTTTTCACTGTAGTTCCGCACCATTTCTAACGACATCAAAATCGCGTCCTTTGTCATCCGAGCCATATCATACGCCATTTGCTGACAGCGGTCAATAGCGACAGCGGGTGTGGTAAGCAGACGTTCATCCAACAGGGAATCAACGGCAAT
>JGI994J12354_10002867_pt1 | contig 16462 bp, 15 predicted proteins | sample IntmicLarv3ML3BL_FD_12354 | JGI IMG/M metagenome (IMG submission 12354) | reverse complement strand
CAGCCTCTTTCGGCAAGATAAAAAGAATATCGACCGGGGCCGCCGCCAATATCAAGCACCTTATCGCCGGGTTTAATATAGCGTTCGATGAAGCGGCAGGTTAACAAAAACTCGGGTTTATCGGCTATTCTATTCCATTCGGGAATCACATCTTTATTATAAAAGTTTCTGACAGCTTCTACTTTATCCATAATATACCTCCTATAAAATAAAAAAGCGGCTATGTTTTTTAAACTTTAGCCGCTTTAAGGTTTCGATAAGTGTGTAGCTTTCACTACAATGACTTATAAAAAGCCGAAAGAACTAAAGCCTGCTTTCCGTCAAAATTGAAAGCAAACCTATAGTCATTATTATTAAATTTGCAAGTAATCATAGCTACTGGCACAATAAAACAGTCCTTTTTATATTGAAAATTAAAGACAGTATAGCATATTTATAATTTGGTTGCAATTAAAATGGCTTTGTCCTTTGAATATATATTTGGCGCGGAAGGGTACTACAGTACCCCTGCAATAATCCCTTTTACCCTCCCAACAAGCACCGCTTCTTCTTCCTTGGTTATCTGAGCGGTTTCTATAGCGGGGTGGATGGTTAAAGTTATATCCGCAGGAACGATTTTGTTTTTATTGGCTTCCATAAGTTTATATGAACCGTTTATGGTTACAGGAACGATGGGTGCGCGGCTTTTTGTTGCCAGCTTCAGGCTGCCTGCCTTAAATTCGCCAAGCCTCACGCCTTTGCTCCTTGTGCCTTCAGGGAAAATAACCATGGAATAGCCGTTTTTAACTATTTCAATAGCATCCAATATGGTTTGGGCGGACTGGCGCATGTCATTCCTATCCATGAAAACGCAGTTAAGCTCTTTCATATAATCTCTCATAAAAGGGACCTTAAGCATTTCAACCTTTGCCACATAGCCCTTGTTCTTCTCAATTTCAGCAAGGAAAACGGCAATATCAACATTGCTCTGATGGTTGGATACGAAAACCACAGGGCAATCGGGAATATTTTCAAGCCCTGTAACCTTTATCCTTGCGCCTGTGCGCTTAAGCTGCTTTTTTGCCCATTTTGTGGCAATGCGGTTTATCATGGTTTCATATTCATTTTTATTTAGTTTAGTTTTTTTTGTTTTGTAGAAATTAAGCATAATGCCTCTTTCTAAAAGACTCAGCCCGATATTTGCATAAACATAAATACTTCTCAATATACTCATCATTGGATAATCTCCTGATTATTTCCCGCTGTACCGCAAAGGCGGGATAGTTGTTGATTATTATTATAATAACATATTTTAGGCGTTTTAGGTATTATGATTTAATTAAAAAGAAAAAGGATTTTGCTATTTAACTTGCAATCATAAAAATGTATAATAAAGGCTAAAGGTTGCTAATGAACGGGATGCCGCTTTAAATAGAGGGCTAATTGTTAAAAAGGAGAATCATATTATGAATATAAAAATATCACCGTCGGTTTTGGCATGTGATTTATCAAGGATTGGCGAGGAATGTGCGGCTATGGAGAAGGCAGGCGCCCATATGATACATTTAGATGTAATGGACGGGCATTTTGTGCCGAATATATCCTTCGGCGCTCCTGTTATAAAATCTCTCAGGGATAAAACAAATATTATTTTTGATACCCATCTGATGATTTCAAAACCTCAGGATTATGTAGATGATTTTTTAGATGCAGGCTCGGATATAATAACATTCCATGTTGAAGCGGATTGTAATATAGAGGAAACTTTGAAAAAAATAAAGCTGCGCGGAGTAAAATGCGGCCTTGTGCTTAAGCCTGCAACAGAAGCGGAAGCTGTAATACCATATCTGGATATGGTGGATATGGTTTTGATTATGACAGTTGAGCCGGGCTTCGGCGGGCAGAAATTTATGGCGGATATGCTGCCTAAAGTGAAGGAATTGCACAAAGAAATAAATAAGAGAAAACTTGATGTTGATATTCAGATAGATGGCGGCATAAATGCTGAAACGGCTGTGCTTGCGGTAGAAGCAGGGGCAAATGTTCTTGTGGCAGGGTCATATCTGTTCGCGCAGGAAGATTATGGTAAGGCGGTTGGAGAGCTGTATGATATTTGTACTAAGGCTGCTAAAATGGCATAAAAAAAGAACTGAAGGCAAAAGAAAAGCTCAATGGTTAAATGAGGTTTCTTTTGAATGAAGGGGCTTTTTTCGCCACTTTGGCTACATGAATTGTTGAGAAACTTATCTGTTTTTTATACATAAAGAGAAATCTGAGCGGGGAATTGAATTTGGAAAACATACAATACAATTTGAATTTTGACAAATTATGTGAAACTGCGTGCATTGGGAAGCGCTGCGGCGAGCCGGCTCAAATAATGGGCGGATTGCTGCACAGGATGTATTGCGTCGAAACAACAATGGGCAAATATGCCGTTAAGACGCTGAATCCGCAAATCATGCTGCGCCCTAAAGCAATGTCGGATATTGTAAATGGGGAGCGTATTGCTGAGTTTGCCATGTGCTATATTCCGGTGTCTGGCGCTAAACGCTTTGGCGGTGAAGCTGTTCTTGAGATAGGCGGTCAGTATTATATGGTTTTTGATTGGATAGAAGGTAGCTCGATATATAATGAAAGCATAACGCCTTGGCATTGTGAACAAATGGGCGTGATTTTGGGCAAGCTGCATACCATTGATTTTTCCAGCTTGAACCTTCCTAAGCCGGCTGCTTTCGCAGAGGAGGCTGCTGATTGGGATGATTATTTAGCTAAAGGGGAAAAAGCAGGATTGTCATGGGTGGATGAGCTTTTACTGCACAAAGATGAACTCGGCAAGTGGAATCAGAGGTATATTACAGCTATGAAATATCTGGAAAACCGGCTTGTGGTCGGGCACAGGGATATTGACCCAAAGAATGTGCTTTGGTGTGATGGTAAACCTGTTGTTATTGACTGGGAATCGGCAGGCTATATAAATCCATCTCAGGAATTTATTGTACACGCTTTGTATTGGGCGGAGACAACTGGAAGCATAAATAAAGAAAAATTCATGTCATTCGCAAAGGGATATACATGTAATACGAGCTTTGATAAGGTTGATTGGCGGATTGTAATGGATGCGGGGCTATGTCCTGATTGGCTCGTATACAGCCTAAAGCGGTCATTGGGTATTGAGAGCGCTGATGATGCTGAGCGGCAATTGGGAACAGAGCAGGTTTTTGGCACAATTAGATATTTGAAACGCTATGAAGAATCCATTGCGCAAATTGTGGAATGGATGGGGTCAATGAGGTTTTAACATACGTACTTGTTCGGATATAGAAGTTAGCGCAACCGCGAAAAAACGGCGCTCACTCGTTTAAACAGCATGCAAACTCATTGTAGCATTGAGCTTGCATCTTGGCCTGCCTGAGAAGGCAGGCTGTGGCTTGGAGCATTGCTGTTTAAGTTCGTTCACTGGTTTTTTTCATGCTGTTTGGCGGAGGAGTTGTTCGGTCATAGAAGCTCATACAATAGAGGGAATTGTCGAGAGCATAATATTTAGCAATGATGAAAACGGGTTTGCCATTTTCTCCATTGAATATGAAGAGGAAGAGATGGTTTGCACCGGTAATCTGCCTTTTTTAAACGAGGGCGAATTTGTTACGTTGAGCGGCAAATTCATCATGCACCCTGTTTACGGCAGGCAGTTTAACTTCAGCGAATATTCCAAGCAGGTGCCCCAAAATGCCGCGGGAATGGTTAAATATCTCGGCTCCGGCGTTATAAAAGGCATTGGGGAGAAAATGGCTGAGAAAATTGTAAAGCGTTTTGGCGATCAGACCTTTGAGGTTATTGAAAATTACCCTGAAAAGCTGGCGGAGATAAAAGGCATAACACTGGCGAAGGCTGAGCAGATAAGTGCAACCTTTCATGAACAGGCCGCCCAGAGAGAAGCCATGATGTTTCTTAATACCTACGGGATAAATGCTTCCGTTGCCGCGAGGATATTCAAGCAGTATAAGGAAAAAACCATAAATGTGGTTAGAAGCAATCCCTATGTGCTGGCAGGGGATATTATTGGAATAGGTTTTAAAATCGCGGATTCCATAGCTTACCGCATGGGATTTGAAGCGGGGGATATTAACCGCATAAAATCCGGTATCCGGTACTGCCTTAACAATTGCGTTGCCAATGGGCATGTTTATTATCCCAAGGATATGCTTTTGAAAGAAGCTGTGGAGCTTTTGCAGGCGCCTGCTGAAATTGTAGAAAATGCTCTTATGGAGCTTCATATAGAAAAAAGCCTTGTGCTGGAGAATATGAAGAATATGACAGCCGCTTATCCCGGCGCTTATTATTATGCTGAAAATTATGTGGCAAAGCGCCTTATGGAGCTGGACCGGACGAAAGAAAGCATAACAGAGCCTATTGATGAAGAAATCAAAGCGGTATGCCGCGAACTGGATATAGAGCTGGCTGAAAATCAGAGAAAAGCTGTGGAAAAATCCATGGAGGGCGGTGTGCTGGTTATAACCGGCGGCCCCGGAACGGGGAAAACCACCACCATAAATACGATTATAAGGATGCTTGAAAAACGGGATTTGGAAATAGAGCTGGCGGCTCCTACAGGCCGCGCGGCAAAGCGCATGACAGAAGCAACAGGAAAAGAAGCCAAAACAATCCACCGCCTGCTGGAGGTTAAATTTATATCGGAGGATGTGCGCAGGCAGTCCTTTGAGCGCAATGAAGAATATCCGATTACGGCTGATGTTTTGATTATTGATGAAATATCTATGGTAGATATTATTTTGATGATGAATTTACTAAAGGCTGTTGAAACAGGCACAAGGCTTATTCTTGTGGGGGATTCCAATCAACTGCCTTCCGTAGGCGCGGGGAATGTGCTTAATGATATTATCCGCGGCGGACATATTGATATAGTGTATTTAAATGAGATATTTCGCCAGGCGAAAATGAGCAATATCGTTACAAATGCCCATAAAATCAACAAAGGCGAATATCCTGCTTTTAACGGAGATAATACGGATTTTTTCATGGTTAAGCGGGCAAGTGTTGATCTTACGGCGGACAGTATAGTTGATTTGGTAAAAAACCGCTTGCCAAAATACGGCAATTATGACAGTATAAAGGATATTCAGGTTTTAACGCCTATGAGAAAATCGCGCATTGGTGTGCTCAGCTTAAATATGGAGCTACAGAAGGTGCTCAACCCGCCTGTTTTCGGAAAGAAAGAATATGAGTACAGAGACATAATATTTCGCGAAGGCGATAAGGTTATGCAGATAAAGAATAATTATAACCTGCGCTGGGAAAGTAAGGATGGGCTGTTCAGCTATGAAGAAGGGCAGGGCGTTTTTAACGGAGATGAAGGCATAATAGAAAGCATAAGCCTTCTGGGCGAAAAGATGAAAGTCGATTTTGATGACGGGAAAAAGGTGGAATACGATTTTTCCCAGCTAGACGAGCTGGATTTGGCATATGCCATGACTATACACAAATCCCAGGGCAGTGAATATAAGGTGGTTGTCATTCCCGTACACAGCGGGCCGCCTATGCTTTTAACGCGGAATCTCCTTTATACGGCAGTAACCAGGGCAAAAAATATGGTTGTCCTTGTTGGAACGGAGGACTGCCTTAAGCAAATGGTTGATAATAACAGGGAAATTAAGCGCTATTCCGCCCTTGATAAAAAAATTATTAAATTTGCAGGTGTTTTAAGTGAATAAAATTATAAAGGCATTTCTCGACTGGATATATCCGCCTAAATGCCCTGTGTGCGCGAAGATATTATCAGCCGATAATAAATATATATGCCCTGAATGCTTTGAAAAACTTAAACTTATAGGTGAAGATGCCTGCCCGAGCTGCGGCGCGGCGCTAGGCTTAAGCGGAATTTGCTTTAACTGTGAAAATGATTTTTCTTTTGAGTCGAATATTGCATTTTTTGAATATAACGAAACCATGCGGGAGATAATTCATAGTATAAAGTATGGTAAAAAGGCGCATAAAATGATTGCCCTTGCCTCGATTATGGCAGAACATGCAGGAGATAAGCTGGACAATTACAGTGATTTTGATATAATAATACCGGTTCCCCTTCATAAGAAGCGTTTTAGAAAAAGAGGATTTAATCAAGCCGATATAATAGGTGAAAAAATTGCCGAGCTTACAGGAGTAAAACTTGAGGCTGATATTTGCGAAAGAAAAGTCGATACAGCGCCTCAAAGTTTGACCGGCTCCGGCAGCAGAAGGCAAAATGTTGAAGGTATATTCGATTTAAAAGCGAACATTGATGTAAAAGGAAAGAAAATTATACTTGCAGATGATATTTTCACATCAGGGTCGACCTTAAATAGCCTGTCGAATATGTTGAAAGAACTCGGGGCGGAAACAGTTGTTTGCGTCACATTATGTATCTCAGCGAGGTAAAGGTTCTTTCGGCAACGAATAAATGTTCTCGCGTCGAAAGAACACGATAAAAAGGTTCAATTGTCGGAGAAAAACATTAAATTAATGCTAAGGTTCTGACGATAGTATTAGCAGAAAGATAAAAATGGTAAAATATAACATGATGTAATTATTACGACAAGTAGGTGAATTGAATGAGCATGAGAATTAATAGTGTAAGAAATCCATATGAGGTTTATCAAACACAAAGAAATAATAATGTTTCAAGACTTTCAAGGGCAGAGGAGAAGAAGGATATAGTTGCTCTTTCGGAACAAGCTAAAGACTATCAAGTAGCCTCCAGAGCTTTAAAAGCGCTCCCGGATGTGCGTCAAGATAAAATTAGTGAAATTCAAAGCAAAATAGAATCCGGTAATTATAATGTAAGCTCTATGGATTTAGCGGCTAAATTGCTGGGTAAAATGGAATAGGTATTCGGCTTTTGTTTATGGGGTGGAGTAATTGGCAGGACTTATAAATGAGTTAATTGACATTTTACAAGACCAACTTCAAAATTATGACGAGCTTCTGGTTTTAAGTACCGAGAAGAGAAAAGTAATTATTGAAAACGATACGCAAATGCTGCAAAAAATAACTCAGGCTGAAAACTCTATCATCGGCCGTAACCAGCGGATGGAGAGTAAGCGCCTTGAGATTATAAAAAATATCGCCAATGTTCTTAATTATAACGCAGATGAGCTCACCTTGAGCCTGCTGGCGGAATTGATCAAAGATCAAGATGAGTATTCAGGGCTTATAGAAGTTAGAGATAGGCTGAAAGATACGCTGGATGCTCTGAAAATAGAAAATGACGGAAATGCAAAACTTTTGGAGAGCTCAATTGATTTTATAAATCTTACGGTCAATCTTATGCGCTCTTCGGAAAATAATGAATCTTATCACAGGCATCGTAAAAAAACGCCCGGTGATGAAAAAGGCTTTTTTGATGCCAAGCAATAGTATTAAATTATGTTAAAATACCCATTTAAACTTCTAAAACCCTCCCAATTGCCTCGTGGAGGGTTTTTTGCATTAAAATAATAAGCCATACATCTTTAAATGGTAATTATTTTAATCTACAAAATCAAAAATATTTTAAAGAATTATTATATTATGTCGATATAATTATTGAAAACATGGATGTTAAAGGGTTAGATTAAGATGGATGCTTAAAAATGAAATAATTTTAAGCATCATTTCGCATGTTTGCCCTATTCAATTAAACTCTTACGGATGAGAAATGCCGGAGGTAGTAAATATGAACAGAGGCTTTTATTCAGCCATGAGTGGCTTGAATGCTGCCAGAACGGGGCTTGGTGTAACGGGTCATAATATGGCCAATACCAGCACTGTAGGTTATGTAAGGCAGCAGGCTCTTCAGCATGACTTCAGATATCAGGGCGTTGGCAGCAATTTGCAGATCGGCCTTGGCAGCGATATAACCATGATACGCCAGATTCGTGATAAATATCTGGATATGAGCTATCGCGCCGAGATAGGCCGTGCGTCTTTTCACAGCGTCGTCTATTCTACCGGTAATGAGCTTGAAGATATATTGGGAGAACTTCAGAGCCGGTATTCCACGCAAAGTATATCTCAGGATTTATGGGATTCCATTAACGAGCTTGTAATGCATCCGGGCGGAGTTGAAACAAGAAGTAATTTCATGTCAACAGTCACTTCCTATTTAACTAAAATTGATAATATAAAAGAGCGCATGACCAAAGAGCAGCTTAATATTAATGAAAATATTAAGTCGGCTGTTGCGCGGGTTAATCAGCTTACTACTAGGATAAATGAGCTTAATGGCTTTATTCCTCTTATGGAGTCTTCAGGCCAGCGCGCAAATGATTACCGCGATGAGCGCAATCTTTGTCTGGATGAATTAAGCCGGCTTTTGAAAATAGATTATTCGGAAAACTCCAAGGGCGAAGTGGTTGTTACAGTGGACGGCAACGAGCTTATATGTAACGGAAACGCCATGCAAATAGGCTTGCGCTACACAGGGCCGGGTTCGTCTCTCATAGAGCCTGTTTTTTCGACTAAAAGTTATATTCTGGATTTTGATCCGACATATGAAAATGCCAAGCCTTTATTTGATTATAAAAATGTCAGCACCCAGCTGGAAAATGACAGTGGTGAAATTTTCGGCATGATAATAGCCAGAGGGCTTTATCCGACTAATTATGAATCCATGCAGTGGGTGGATTATCCGGGAAGAACGGCACCAATCAGCCTTCCAGCGGTTGGAGCGAGCGGTTCGGCCCCGGCATTTAGCTCATCGGTAACGCCTGCATGGCCGAACCCTGCCACTTATGTGCCTGATGGAATTATGGATCCTGCATATGTAGCGGATTATCAAACATATATAGATGATATTAATACATATATAACAGAGCTTGAAACACATTTGGCAACCCATGGTGCAAATATGACCGCTGCGGATTATGATGCGGCAGCTGCTGATTTGGCGGGATTTAAAGAAGATGTTATGGGCGGCACAGGAAAGTATGCCCTGTCTTTAAAGGATTTAAGCAGCAAGCAGGTAACGAATTATATAAGCTATCATAAATTTGCGGAGTTTAACGCTACCCAGTGTATGATAACCTCTACCCAGAGGGAAGTGGATTTGCTTTTTAATTATGTGGTTAATTTGATAAATGATACATTAAACGGCATTGATTTAAATGGGAATACCGGGGTGCCCATATTTACTGAGATATTAGCCGGCAATGGCCTGACCATGGGCAATGTGCAGATAAATCCGTTGCTGCTGGAGCCCGGCGGACATAATAAAATAGGTCTTGCAGGTCCACAAGGCGACGTGGATGACAGCTCAAAAGCCACAGAGCTTCTTGAAAAATGGAAGAGCTCGGTGGCAATATTTGAAAAGGCTGACGGTGCCTATCCCATGAATGTTGAGGAAGCCTACAGATATATAGTTAATAATTTGGCTAATAAAACCAATGAGTCTTTAAAATTTTATGATGTACAGTCGGATCTGGTAAATGAAATAGATAATAAGCGTTTGCGAATTTCAGGTGTATCGCTTGATGAGGAAATGACTAATATGATGATATACCAGCATGCCTTTAATGCGGCGGCAAGAATGGTTTCGATTATTGATTCTATGATAGACAGAGTAATTAATGGTACAGGGCGCGTAGGATTATAGGCTTTAATGCAATATTTCTTTCAGTAGAGGAGGTTAATTTATGAAATCTACATTTTTTGAATTTCATGTGGCTACCACCGGCTTATTTACAGCAAAAGCCGGGCTACAGGTTGTTTCACATAATATATCCAATGCAACAACAGTAGGCTATTCACGCCAGTATGCGGAGCAGAGGGCATCCAGACCTTTGGCTACATATAACACCAGAGGAATGGTTGGAACAGGTTCGGAAGTTTACGGAATCGGCCAGGTGCGCAGCTTATACTTAGATAAAAAATACTGGACAGAGCGCGGCGTTTTAGGTGAGCATACAACTAAAAGCCAGCAATTAAGAATGCTTGAAACAGTGTTCAATGAACTCTCAGGCACAGGCATATCAGGCAATTTTGATTCATTTTTTGCTAAAATACAAGATTTATCAACAAATGCACCTGACGGAACTTATAGAAACAATTTAGTTAAAACGGCGGAATCTTTGACAAAATTCATTAACAGTACAGCGGCCAGCTTGCGCCAGCAGCAAAAAGATGCCAATACGGAAGTGGAAACGGTTGTAAAAACCATAAACAGCCTAGGCGCTCAAATATCTAACCTTAGCGAAAGAATATCCAAGTATGAAATAGACGGTTCACAAGCAAATGACCTTCGCGACCAAAGGGCTGTTTTAATTGACGAGCTGAGCCTTTATGTAAATGTTCAGGTTGAAGAGCGCGAGTATGATGAGGCTTATGCAGCGGGCAAATATCCCAAGCCGGAGGACCGGGGAAAAAGCGATAAGCGCCTTTCCATTTTGATTAACGGCTATGAATTTGTTAATCACTGGGATGTTAATTTGCTTGAGTGCGTGCCGAGAGAACAGGGTAAAGAAAGAAATGAAATGGATGCCCCCGGCATGTATGATTTAATTTTCCAAAACGGAGTAGAGTTTAACCTTTACAGCCCTACTTTAAAGGGTGAGCTTAAGGGCCTTATAGATGTCAGAGACGGCAATAATGGAGAAAAGATTGAAAAATCTCCGGGAGTATATCTGCCTATACATAATTATAAGGGTATCCCTTATTATCTTGAGCAGCTTAACACTCTTGTAAGAACATTTGCCAAGGCCGTTAATGAGGGCGTGGATATTAATAATAATTCGATATTGGGCGTAAAAGGCCATGTTGAAGGATATGATAAAGATGGAGATAAAAATGAGCTGTGGCTTTTCACCTATAAAGATAATTTGGGAAATGAGCAGCAATACAGCGGCAGCTTTGCACCCTCTGATTATGACGGAATGAACTGCTTCAATTTCCAGGTTAATTCTAAAATAGTTGATGATCCATTTTTGCTGGCATGTTCAGATACGGAAAATTCGGGAGAATCAAATAATAATATAATTTTAGGCTTTGCTTCCCTGGCGACATATCAATCACTTTTTAAAGAAGGTAAGCTCTCGGATTACGTAAACGCCATATCCAGCGAGCTTGCTGTAGATACAAAACAGTCTATGAATTTCGCAGCCAATTATGATGATGTAACGAGGTCCATAGATAACCAGCGCATGCAGGTTTCAGGCGTCAGCCTTAATGATGAAGTGCTTACCATGGTGCAGTATCAGCAGCAATATACAGCCGCGGCGAAGCTGGTTAGCGTAATAAATGACATATATAATGTGATGATTAACCAGATGGGCATGTAATATAAGTAAATGCTTTTAAGCCATAAAGAAAGGGGCAAGGCAATGAGAATAACAAATCCAATGATGTCTAATAAAATGACACTTAATATAAACAGGAATATGACCAGGTTGGATAATTTATATTCACAATGGGCAACAGGAAAGAAGATACAGTTTCCTTCAGAAAATCCTATTGTAGCAAGTCGCGCGCTTAAGTTCAGAACTACCCTCGGTGAAAACCAACAGTATCAGAGAAATGCCGCACAGGGCCTAAGCTGGATGGAGGTTTCGGAGGGCGGCTATGATGAAACGACTAAAATACTGCAAAAAGTAAGAGAATTAATGGTTCAGGGTGACGGCGCCGAAAGCATGGAGGACAAGCAGGCCATAGCCACACAGGTCAATTCTCTTTTAGAGCAGATGGGACTTTCCATGAACAATACCTATACAGGCAGGTATTTGTATTCAGGCTATCGCACAGATGAACCGGGCGTTATTTTGAAAACTGACGGAACTTTGTCATTTACAGATATTACTCAAGTCATTTCCGGCGATAATGTTGAAAAAATTAAAGCATTCCAGAAATTCGGCGATGATGATTTACCGATTATAACTGATGCAAGTATAATTAAGCTGCCGTATAAGAATGTTGATTTTGATCAGCCGCCTATTTCTCCGCCGAGAACGGGAATTACAATCAGCGGTACAACTTATAATGTTATAGAAAAATCCGTAAACGATATTGATGCCTATAAACCGGGGGATAATGAAGTTTATTACATAGAAGAAACCGGAGAGCTTGTTCTTGGTGCAAACCATGCAAATGCTAAGGAATTTACCGTAGTTTACGATAAGACAGGCTTTAAAGAAGGCGACCTTAATCCCAAAGTTTATTTTGACTGCAAAGACTCAAACGGGAAAGCCTTTAATATGAATGATCAAAATATGGAATACGAATTTGGCGTAGGCACAAAGATTCCTGTTAACAGCCTTGCCAAAGATATTGTTACGGCAGAAATGTATGCTGATATAATGAGCTTTTGCGATACGGTTTTAAACACAAAAATATCAGATGACTCGAAGGTTTTTGAAAAACTTAAAAACGATCCTGCGAATTTGGGAGTATCTGATGATGAACTGAAGACAATGGCAACAAGGCAAATAGCCGAGGAAAAAGAGCGGGTTGAAGCCACATTGCAACAGAAATTCAGCAACATGATTGCTACGGTGGATAAGCATGCAGCGGCGCTGTCCAAAGGCCAGACTGATTTGGGAGCAAGGGAATCCCGCCTTGAGCTTATAAGGAACAGGCTCGAGGTTGACGAAACAGCTTATACAAAGCTCATGAGCGAAAATGAAGATGCGGATCTGGTTGAAGTTGCTACTTTGCTTGCAAATGCAGAAAGTATATATCAGGCTTCATTGCAGGTGGGAATGAGCATGATTCAAACATCACTTGCCAATTTTTTATAAAATATTTTATTAAAAGGCCGGGGACAATGTCTTCGGCCTTTTATAAGATAAATTTTTTTGATAATAGAATTTGTGTATAGGGATTTTATTTGCTTTTCTACATTCATGTAGTATAATGATATAAAAGATTGATGAAATTCCATATGTGTGAATAGATAGGGAGGAACATATGATATTAGATACTAAGCATTTTGGAAAACTTGATATTGACGAGGATAGAATAATTGCATTTGAACATGGTATTCCGGGTTTTCCTGATGATAAAAGATTTATTATTGTTACGGATATAGATGAGCCGGATAGCTTGTATTGCTGGCTGCAATCCGTTGATGATGGTGCGGTTTCGCTTGTCTTAATTGATTCGCTGCTTGCTATGCCTCATTATAATCCTTTAGTTAATGAGGGAGATATTGAAGATTTAGGCGAAATTGATTTAGATGATATAGTTTCTTTTAACGTGGCCGTTATTAAGGCCAGTATGGTAGAATCAACGATAAACTTGAAAGCGCCTATTATAATTAATGAGAAAACGAAAAAAGGCAAGCAGGTTATTGTAACTAATGATGAATATTCCATACGCCATAATCTTGTGGACTGCATTAAAAATGAAGGGAAGGTGTAATTTATGCTTGCACTAACCAGAAAAAGAGGCGAGTCAATTATTATCGGCGATGATATAGAAGTGGTCATCCTTAATATTCAGGGCGAGCAGGTTAAGCTGGGTATAAATGCACCGAAGACCATTTCTGTTCACAGGCGTGAAGTGTACGAGCAAATTCAGGAGGCTAATAAAGAGTCAACTGAAATCTCAGGCATAGAAGAGATGAAAAAGCTGTTTAAAAAACAGGGTTAATTTGAATTTTTGCTTTAAAATGATATAAAGACCTGTTCCCAAGAGAACAGGTCTTTTATATTGCCCGAAAATTATTCGCAACAGCATAACAAAGGAATAAATCCGATTGTCCATCATATAATTGAACTGATCAGCCAAACATATGAAAAAAGAACTAATCTCCGCGCCATGCACCGCGGTTCAAGGGGCATGGCGCGGAGTGAAGGCGCTTTTTTCTATGCTTGGCGGGCAAACAGCCAAACATATGAGGCAAATAGCCGAGCGCTGGGGGGCGCCGAGCCTTGGCGGGCAAACAGCCAAACATATGAGGCAAACAGCCGAGCGCCGGGAGGGCGCCGAGCCTTGGCGGGCAAACAGCCAAAAATAGTGCAAAGAACAAAAGCATCACAGCGTGCACCGTGGTTCAAGGGGCATGGTGCGGAGGGAAGGCATTATTTACCATGCTTGGCAATACATTTTATTATATGAGGGGTTTTTATGAGAAAAATAATTCAATATACGGGCCTTTTTGCGCTGTTGTTTTTAGCGGCGCCTTATATGATTACTGCTGTCATGGGCAATGAAGGTGCAAGGCAATGGAATATATCATCCGAGAAATTTGAATATGGCGATGTTGCAGATGATTTTGATGAATATATAATCGGGGTTGTTGCGGCGGAAATGCCCGCCTTGTATAATATGGAGGCTTTGAAGGCACAGGCGGTGGCTTCAAGAACGTATGCCGTTAATTTCATGGAACGCTACGGAGAGAGGGATTATTCAAAAATCGGCCAGGCATATATTAACGAAATAGCGATGGATGAAATATGGGGCGCTAAAAAACAAGAATATTATTCAAAGATTGCAGAGGCGGTTTTAAGTACGGCAGGGGAAATAATGACTTATGACGATGAACCGATTGTGGCGGTGTTCCATGCTTTCAGCGGAGGGCGTACGGAAAATTCGCAAGATGTATGGAAAGAGGAGCTGCCATATTTAAAAAGCGTTGCTTCGGAATTTGATTCTACGGCAAATGGATTTGAGCAGGAGGTTGTTTTCGGCGGAGGGGAATTTATTGAGCTTTTAAAAGATGTTTATCCGGATTTGGTTTTTGACAAAGGCGATATAATTAATCAAATAAAAATCAATGAGTATACAGAAGGCGGCTATGTGAAAAGCATAACCATAGGCAATAAAATAATGAGCGGAACGGCTCTCAGAGGAATACTGTCTCTTAGAAGCGCCAATTTCTGCGTATACAGGGACATGGATAAAATTGTATTTGTCGTTAAAGGCTATGGTCATGGTGCAGGAATGAGCCAGGTAGGCGCCAATTATCTGGCAGGGGAAGGCTATAGCTACAGGCAGATACTGGAGCATTATTACAGCGGCATAGAGTTTGGGAAAATCCGGTAGAAAAATAGAAGAAAGAATTTGAATTAATGTGAAAAGCCGCTTTTAGGGTTGTATAAATTCCCCAAAAGCGGCTTTTGTGCAGAGTAGTATTGAACAAGAGCGTTTTAGAGGCCGTAAGCCTCGTCAGTTCCTGTCATAATATTCATATTCTGAATAGCGGCACCGGAAGCACCTTTACCTAAGTTGTCAAGCTGAGCGACAATTAATATCTGATTATCATCGCCGAAAATATAAAAATGGATCTCATTGGTGTTATTGCAGCCCTCGGCACTTAAGAAGCCTTGAGGAATATCATTTTCAATACCGAATGGCATGATTTTTACAAAGCGCTCGCCGCTGTAATACCGGCTGTAAAATTCATGGAGAGCCTTGGCGCTCATAGACTTATTCATTAATTTTGGAATAATAGGCGTTGTCACATTCATGCCGCGGTAATAAGGCGCTACAATAGGGGTAAACAGCGGAGCGTTTAAAAGATTGCTACGCTTTTGCATTTCCGGCAGATGCTTATGGTGGAGACCTAAGCCGTAAATTTTGGGGCAGAGCACATCTTCTTTATTGGCGGGATTTTCATAATTTTCAATAAGTTTTTTACCTCCGCCGCTATAGCCTGTTAAAGAATAGCATGTGGAAGGAAAATCCGGTGCGATTATCCCTTCTTTAACAAGAGGATACATTGCCATAATAAAGCCTGTGGCATGGCAACCGGGGTTTGTTACTCTCTTGGAGTTTTTAATGTTTTCCCTATGCTCAGGGCTAAGCTCGGCTATGCCGTAATCCCAGCCGTCATGAACCCTGTGGGCTGTGCTGGCATCAATAACCCTAACATTGGGATTTGTGATTAAAGAAACGGATTCCTTAGCGGCCTCATCAGGCAGGCAGAGGAAAACAATATCCGCACTGTTGAGATATTTTGCCCTCTCCTCGGTATCCTTCTTCTTATCGGAGGGTATGGTTAATATTTCCACATCATTTCTTATACTGAGTCTTTCATGAATTTCAATGCCGGTTGTTCCTTCCTGTCCGTCTACAAAAACTTTATGCATAAAATCACCTCGAATTAATAATTAATCACAATATAACATATATTACGCATAAAATCCACATATTTTATTAAAATGATGTATTTTTATAAACAAATGAATATGACTTCAAAAAAATAAAACTGCCGGCAAATTCAGCGGCAGTTTTTATAAAGCCTATTGATTAATCATTTCCAACACTATTTCAGCAGCTTTTTGAAGCTGAATATCTTCTTCAAAAGTCAAGGAAGAAACATTTGCGCTAAGCTCAGGCTCCATTTCAACTACATGGTCGGGGGTAATGCCTTCACCATGTATGCAGACTCCGTTAGGCGAATAGAAGCGGGCAATGGTTACTTTAACCGCACTACCGTCTTCCAGCGGGTAAATATTTTGCACAACGCCCTTGCCAAAGGTTTGCTCACCTACAAGCACGCCCACACCATGGTCCTTAA
>JGI994J12354_10002866_pt1 | contig 16466 bp, 14 predicted proteins | sample IntmicLarv3ML3BL_FD_12354 | JGI IMG/M metagenome (IMG submission 12354) | reverse complement strand
TCCACGTATCCGACCGCAACAGAGGCAATCGGGCCGTTAAACGGAATGTCAGAGATTGCAACGGCGGCCGCCGCGCCGATAGATGCGGCAATCTCCGGCGAGCAATCGTGGTCAACAGCCATAATTGTGCAGGTGATAACGACATCGTTGCGCAGGTCAGAGGGGAAAAGCGGGCGCATCGGGCGGTCAATTGCGCGCCCCGCGAGGACAGCCGCCTCAGACGGGCGAGCCTCACGGCGCAGGAATCCGCCGGGGATTTTACCGACGGCGTAGAGCTTCTCCTCAAAATCAACAGACAGGGGGAAGTAGTCAATTCCGTCACGCGGACGTGACGAGGCGGTGACGGCAACAAGAACCGTCGTATCGCCGTACTTGACTAAGATAGATGCGTTGGCAAGCTCCGCCAGTCTGCCGATTTCAAGCGACAGAGTACGGCCGGCAAGCTCCATAGTGTACGTTTTTGTGTCAAAAATGCGTTTGTTAATAGTCATATAAATGTTCCTTTCTGATTATTCAGGAACGCGAATCCCTTAGCATTTGAAGAAAATCTCAACCGGATGAATAGTTAAAAGCTTCTTCAACTGCTATGAAATTGGCTGTTCCCGATGTGTTTACTTCGTCAATTTTACAAAACGGGATTGCTTCGCAATCGCGAAACAATCCCGTAGTTGCCTTTTTACTTGCGGATACCGAGTTTCGCAATGATAGCACGATAACGCTCAATGTCCTTCTTGGCGAGATAGTCGAGAAGGCTGCGGCGATGTCCGACCATCTTAAGAAGTCCAAGGCGGCTGTGATTATCCTTCTTGTGAATCTTAAGGTGCTCAGTCAGCTGAGAGATACGTGTGGTGAGGATTGCAATCTGAACCTCGGGCGAGCCCGTGTCAGTCGAGTGGGTGCGATTTTCGTCGATAACGACGGCTTTTTGGTCTTTGGTAATCATAGTGTGTACGTCCTTTCCTTTTTTACAATCGCGATTGTCACAGAGCAGGGCGGGAAAGCTTGCGGTATCCCCGGTCCGAGGCAAACGCTGTTAACCGCAGTACTATATCACAAACTGCTGTGTTTGTAAAGCATTATTTTGCAAAAACTGTTGCGTTTTCTGCTAAATCGTGATAGGATTACACACATTAATACTGATATTCTGTCCAAATTGAAGGAGGAAATGTATAATGCCAATAACATCAATGGAAAAAGCGTACTCATTGCAGGGGAAAACCGCGATTGTAACGGGCGGCTCAAAGGGAATCGGATTTGGGATTGCAACGGCCTTTGCGCAGCAGGGCGCGAACCTTGCGATTTTCGCTCGCGATGAAAAATCAGGAGTTGCCGCGGCTGTGGAGCTCGCCGAAAAGTACGGTATCACCGCGAAGTTCTATAAGGCTGACATGTCAAGCCTCGACAGTTGCCGCGCCGCAGTTGATTCGGCTATCGCGGACTTTAAGGAGATACATATTCTCGTAAATAACGCCGGTCACGGACCGAACGGCGATTTGCTCGATATGGACGGCGACATTTCCGAGTATTTTAAGTGCATAGACGTTGACCTCAACGGCGTTGTACGCATGACGTATCTCGTTGGAAACCATATGCGTGCGGTCGGAAAGGGCGGCAAAATTGTCAATATCAGCTCCAACGCGGGCGAGGTTGCAAGCCGCGCCGTGCCGATGACGGCATATTGCACCGCAAAGGCGGGTGTGAATATGTTCACGCGCTCAATGGCGGTCGAGCTTGCGCCGCTTGGCATTACCGTAAACGCGATTGCACCGGGCTATACGTTTTCGAATCTGCTCTCCGGGCTCCCGCAGGAGGCGATTGACGGTATCGCGAAAACGATTCCGACGGGACGCCTCGGAATGCCTATCGAAATCGGCGCGCTGGCGACGTATCTTGCGTCACCGGCGGCGGATCAGGTGACGGGCACGGTTGTCACGATTGACGGGGGGCACAGCCTCGGCATTTATTAATATGTAAGCCTAAACCGCCTCGGCCGCGTAAGCGACCGAGGCGGTTTTTCGATGAGTTATTACAAAAATTACATTGTGTATTCGGCAAAATTCCGAGAAATCGGCTATAATTTGCGTTCATGTTTGGCGCAAAATCTTGTGTGTTTTGTTTGCATAAATACCAATGGCGGTGTATAATAAATGTTTCCAATGAGCAAGGAGGACACACATTTTGAACGCAACTAAAGCCGCACTGCGGGCGGCGTTTCCGCACACAATTCCCGTGATGACCGGCTATTTGTTTTTAGGCACGGCATTCGGAGTTCTGCTGCAAAGCAAGGGCTTCGGCGTGGGCTGGGCAATTCTAATGAGCGTAACGATGTACGCCGGTGCGATGCAATTTGTCGCCGTCGGGCTTCTTGCCGCGGGCTTTGACCCCGTCGGAGCCGCGGTTATGACGTTGATGGTCAACGCCCGCCACATATTTTACGGCATTTCAATGCTGACGAAATTCGACGGCATGCACAAATCCAAAGCGTATACGATTTTCGCCCTCACGGACGAGACGTATTCACTGCTCTGCTCGGTAGAGCCGCCGCCGGAGGTCGAAAAAAAGCGCTTTTACTTAATGATAGCAATGCTTGACCACGCATATTGGATTGCCGGCGGAATTATCGGAAACCTGCTTGGCTCTGCGATAAAATTCGACAGCCGTGGTATCGACTTTGTCATGACGGCGCTGTTCATCGTCATCTTCCTTGACCAGTGGAGCACGAAAAAGGGGAGACTTCCCGCCGTAATCGGTGTCGCAAGCTCCGTCGCGTGCCTTGTGGTGTGCAAGATTTTCGGCATATCGCAATGGTTCATAATTCCCTCGATGGCGGTGATTGTAGTGCTTCTGTACTTCTTTAAAAAGCCTGTGGAACGGGGGAGCGCGCAATGAAAGTATATGAAGTCCTAATTATGATTGCCATAATGGCAGTCCTCACCCTCGTAACGCGCGCATTGCCATTTTTCGTTTTCCCCGCGCACAAGCCGACGCCTCCGTTTATAACGTATCTCGGGCGGGCTCTGCCGTATGCGATTATCGGAATGCTGATTGTGTATTGCTTAAAGGACGTCGCACCGCTGACGGCTCCGCATGCACTGCCTGAGGTTATTGCAATCGCCGTCGTTACGGCTCTGTTTCTGTGGAAGCGAAATTCGCTTCTGTCAATCGGAGTCGGCACGGTTCTGTATATGGTGCTTGTTCAGGTCGTTTTCGCGTAAAAAGTCCGTGCCGCTATTGACAATTCTCGAGGAAATAATTATAATAGATTGATTATAGAGTACGCAAATCAGGACACGGCATAATGTTGTTATACTTTTGGCGGGTATCTCGCCGAATTGTGTATAAAAGACTTAAAACTAAGGAGACACGAGAGAAAAATGAAAAAGACACTTGCAATTTTGCTGGCACTTGTTATGGTTGTTGCATGCTTTGCGGCGTGCGGTCCTAAGGACACGGCAACGAACGGAACCGGCGACCCGACCCCGAACGTTGACAACACACCGGCTGAGGGCGGTAACGAGGGCAACCCCGCACCCGCCAGCGGCGAAGTTTACAAGATTGGCGGAACCGGCCCTCTGACAGGCAGAGCCGCGATTTACGGTAATGCCGCAAAGAATGGCGCAGCCATTGCGGTTGAAGAGATTAACGCGCTCGGCGGCATTCAGTTCGAGCTCCGTTATGAGGATGACGAGCACGAGCCCGAAAAGGCAGTCAACGCTTATAACGCGCTCAAGGACTGGGGTATTCAGATTTCTCTCAGCTCTGTGACGAGCGGCCCTGCCGTTGCGACAAGTGCAGAGTCTTTTGATGACCGCCTGTTTGCGCTTACCCCGTCCGCCTCCGCAGTTGAGGTTGTTGCGGGTAACGACAATACGTTCCAAATGTGCTTCACCGACCCGAACCAGGGTTCTGCGTCGGCACAGTACATATTCGACAATCAGCTCGGAACGAAGATTGCCATCATCTATAAGAATGACGACGTTTACTCGACCGGCATTTACAACACTTTCGTCAAGAAGGCGGGCGAGCTCGGGCTTGAGGTCGTCTCTGTAACGACGTTTACCGAGGATAGCCAGAACGACTTCTCCGTCCAGATTACGGACGCGCAGAGCAAGGGTGCAGACCTCGTGTTCCTGCCGATGTACTACACGCCGGCATCGCTGATTTTCCAGCAGGCGGCGGCAGTCGGATATGCGCCGAAATACTTCGGTGTTGACGGTATGGACGGCATTCTGACGCTCGACGGCTTCGACACTTCGCTGGCAGAGGGTGTAATGCTCCTCACGCCGTTTAACGCTGACGCAACTGACGCGCGTACGATTTCGTTCGTCGCAAAGTATCAGGAGAAGTTCGGCGAGGTTCCGAATCAGTTCGCGGCGGATGGCTATGACTGCGTATACGCGATTTATGAGGCAATTATCGCCTCTGAGGGTGCAATCAACGCCGACATGGGAAGTGGCTTAATCTGCGAAGAGCTTATTGCAATTTTCACAGGCGGTTTTTCGTTTGACGGTCTGACCGGCGACGCGATGACATGGTCTGCAACGGGTGAGGTCACGAAGAACCCGAAGGGTATGATTATCATAAACGGCGCATACGTCGGTATGGACTAAGCTGAAAAATCAGAAAATCTACTAACTAATGAGACAGTCGAATTGCCGCCGCAGAGAAAACGGCGGCAATTCGTCACATGTTAAAGAGAGGTAAGTGCAATGACATTTTTGTCCCATCTCGCAAACGGAATAAGCCTGGGGAGCGTGTATGCAATAATTGCACTGGGCTATACGATGGTTTACGGCATCGCAAAGATGCTGAACTTTGCTCATGGCGATGTTATTATGGTCGGGGCGTACGTGAGCTTTTTCGCGTCGACGCGTTGGGGGCTGCCGCCGCTTGTCGGCGTGTTGCTCGCAATGCTTGTCTGCACTGTTCTCGGAGTTGTGATTGAAAAGCTGGCGTATCGTCCGTTGCGCGACGCTACGTCTTTGGCGGTGCTTATCACGGCGATTGGCGTAAGCTATCTTCTGCAAAATGCGGCACAGCTTATGTGGTCGGCGAATACAAAAGTGTTCACATCGGTGCTCGGCAACGGAAGTCTGAAGCTTTTCGGCGGACAACTTACAATTTCGCATAATGCGATTGCGACCGTTATTGTGTGCATAATCATAATGATACTACTGACACTGTTTACAGAGCGCACAAAGCTCGGTAAGGCAATGCGCGCCTGTTCGGAGGATAAAGAGGCGGCTCAGCTTATGGGCATAAATGTGAACGCAACGATTTCGCTGACGTTTGCAATCGGCTCCGCACTCGCCGCAATTGCGGGAGTTCTGTTGTGCTCAATGTATCCTACGCTTGACCCGACAACCGGCTCAATGCCCGGTATCAAGGCATTCACCGCGGCAGTTTTCGGCGGAATCGGCTCAATTCCCGGCGCGCTACTCGGCGGGATTTTGCTCGGTGTAATTGAAACTTTGGGTAAAGCCTATATCTCAACGGAGCTTTCCGATGCGATTGTGTTTGCTGTGCTAATCATTGTTTTGCTTGTTAAGCCCACCGGGCTTCTCGGCAAGGCAACCCGCGAAAAGGTTTAGGTGACTGTATGAAAAAGCTGAAAAACCTCCGCCGCAGTACGTGGAATGGCATAACATCATATGCGATTGTAATAATCGGATACGTGATAATGCAGATTTTAATCAGCGGCGGCAACATCACCGCGTCGCTAAAAGGACAGCTCATTCCGATTTGCGCTTATATCGTTATGGCGCTATCGCTCAACTTGACCGTCGGCGTTCTGGGCGAGCTTTCGCTCGGTCACGCGGGATTTGTAAGCGTTGGCGCATTTGTCGGTGCAATTGTCTGTATCGGGTTAGAGGGGGCGGTTGAAAGCTCAACCCTGCGCCTTATAATCGCGATGGTGATTGGCGCGGTCAGCGCCGGAATTGCGGGACTGCTTATCGGAATCCCTGTTCTGCGTTTAAAGGGCGACTATCTTGCGATTGTGACGCTTGCTTTTGGCGAGATTATAAAGACGCTTGTAATGTGCCTGTATGTCGGTAAGGACGCCGCCGGACTACACTTCGGATTTTTGCTGAAAGGCGGTATTGAGGCGCTTGGAATGGGCGAGGGCGCGCGCACGATAATCAACGGTCCTATGGGCGTTGTGGGAGTCAGGCGAATATCGACGTTCACGGTCGGTTTTGCGCTTATAATTGTGTCGCTGTTTATTATTCAGAATTTAGTCAACAGCCGTTCAGGCAGAGCCATAATGGCGTTGCGCGACAACCGAATCGCCGCCGAGAGTGTCGGAATCCCCGTAACGAAGTATAAGCTTATGGCGTTTGTAACGTCCGCCGCGTTGGCGGGCGCTGCCGGAACCCTGTATTCAATGAATTTTTCGACGACTCTCGCCGCAAAATTCAACTTCAATACGTCAATATTAATTCTTGTGTTCGTTGTCTTAGGCGGACTTGGGAAAATGTGGGGAAGCATTCTCGCTACAATAGTTTTGCTTGTACTGCCGGAGATATTGCGCGGTCTCAATGACTATCGCATGTTAATCTATGCAATTGCGTTAATATTTGTCATGATTATCACGAACAATAGCAAAATCATACACTGGTTTGTGATGGTTTGGACAAAAATATTCAAGAAAAATCCGAAAACGTCCGCGAAGGGGGTGTCGTAGTATGCGCGATAAGCAAGAGGTAAAGCTCGTTCCCGTGCCGTCGACGAACATCATTCCGGAGCGCGATATCGGACAAAACCCGGTGTTGGAGGCTCAGCGTTTAGGCATAGATTTCGGCGGCTTAACCGCCGTTGACGAGTTCAACATGGCAATCGGACGCACGGAAATCGCAGGTCTAATCGGACCGAACGGAGCCGGTAAAACGACGGTTTTCAACCTTCTCACAAAGGTTTACCAACCGACGCGCGGCACGATTTTGCTCAACGGAAAGGACACGCACAGCATGTCCACGGCTCAGGTGAATCGGGAGGGAATCGCGCGCACATTCCAGAATATTCGCTTGTTTAACAACCTCACCGTTGAGGAAAATGTCAAGCTCGGTATGCACAATCATATCAATTACGGCATGTGGAGCGGGATTTTCCGCCTGCCGAAATACTGGAAAAGCGAGCGCGCCGCGCATGAGCGTGCGATGGAGCTCCTGTCGATTTTCGATATGCAGGATTTCGCGAAGTACAACGCCGCGGCTCTGCCGTACGGCGCACAGCGCAGGCTAGAGATTGTCCGCGCACTGGCGACAAATCCGTCGCTGTTGTTGCTTGACGAGCCGGCGGCGGGCATGAACCCGTCCGAGACGGCGGATTTGATGGAGAACATTGTAAAAGTTCGCGATATGTTCAATATTGCGATTATGCTGATTGAGCATGATATGAATCTTGTAATGAATATTTGTGAGGGCATTTGCGTACTGAACTTCGGAAAAATCATCGCAAAGGGAACGCCGCGCGAGATTCAGAACAATCCCGAAGTTATAGAGGCATATCTCGGCAAGCAGAAGGAGGGCGAATAAATGATGCTGAAGGTAACTGACGCAAACGTTTATTATGGCGCAATCCATGCTATAAAGGGCGTTTCTATCGAGGTTAATGAGGGCGAGGTCGTAACGCTTATCGGCGCAAACGGAGCCGGAAAAAGCACTGTTTTAAAGACGATTTCCGGTCTTTTACGCTCTAAGACGGGCGACATCACGTTTATGGGTGAGAGCATTTCGGCAACTCAGCCGCACAGGATAGTTGAGCGCGGCTTGGCGCACGTGCCGGAGGGGCGCAGAATTTTCCTGCAAATGACTGTGCGCGAGAATCTTGAGATGGGCGCATTTACGCAGTCGAACGCAGGTGTTGATAAAGATATTGAAAAGGTTTATGCGCTTTTCCCTCGCTTGGCAGAGCGCCGTAAGCAGATATCGGGTACACTTTCCGGCGGCGAGCAGCAGATGCTTGCAATGGGGCGCGCACTGATGAGCCGTCCAAAGCTTTTGATGCTTGACGAGCCGTCAATGGGGCTCGCGCCGTTGCTGGTAGAGCAGATTTTTGATATAATCCGTGAACTCCACAAGGCGGGCACAACGATTTTGCTCGTAGAGCAAAACGCGCAAATGGCGTTGTCGGTGGCAGACCGTGCGTACGTTTTAGAGACAGGCGTAGTCGCGCTGTCCGGAACGGGTGAGGAGCTCGCCAAGAGCGACGATATCCGCAAAGCCTACCTCGGCGGATAGTTTCATAAAATACAAAACCTGCATTCACCTAAAAGATGAATGCAGGTTTTTGTATCATATTTAATGCTGTTTACAGCTGGGAAAACGCAAAGAAGTTGAGTACAATGATTAAAGCGCCGACTTTGTCGGCGCTTTAATCATTGGTGGAGCTAAGGGCTCGCTGGTCGAACTCGTTAGATTCTAACAGGATATTACTTGATGTCAACGCTTAGCACAATCCCCTGATGAGTGACGATAATTTTAGCATCAGGTGTTCGACCAGCGATGACTTTGGTGGAGCTGGCGGGAATCGAACCCGCGTCCGAAAATCCGTCCACACAACTTTCTCCGGGCGCAGACGGTTATTTCGCGATTAGCTCCGAAAAGCTAATTACACTTCCGAAAATGCCCTGCAAGCCGTCACGCGCAGGCACTTCGTAGCTTTATATTCATGATGCACATCCAAGCTCAGCACATTCACGTTCTCCACTTTGTCACGCCCGGTCGGTGCGTGGACTTACCCGACTCGGACGGGCGGCATTAAGCCGCCTGTAATTCGTAGTTGTTGTTCTTTAATTTATAAAGATGCCCATTTTAAGGATGGTAGGCGCATCCGCCCGCTTATTATGCTTCGGAACCCCCGTCGAAACCAGGACAGCCCCACATTTCTTACTATACCCGATAGCAAGACACATATCTGCACAACTATTTTATCACGTTTTTGGCGAAGGTGCAATAGGATTATGTTTCTGTTTTGTAACGCTTTTCGACACGCTGTCGCGGACTTTTCCCCGAAAAGTGCCGCACGCAAAGATTATTCCATAGCCGCGAGATATCACCAAATCACTTGACCGACAGATTAAATCATGGTAAAACCTATATATACTTTGCGCGCGATTTATGAAATATAGGAGATATGAAATATGTCAAAGGAGTATGCAAAAACGGGTAAAACCTCTGCATTCAGAGCCTCTCTGCAACTTCAGCGTACTGACGGTTTAGCTGATAGTCTGCCTTTTTCCGTTATTGAGGCAGGTCGCTTTCGCATGCCCCTCGACAGCGCGGAAATGGACTGCGGAGCTGAAGGCTACGCCTTGATTTTCGTCACTTCGGGCGCGGCGGAGATTTTGCAAAATGCCTCGCATGCCGTTTTACAAAGCGGAGACGTGGCAATGCTCGACTGCCGCACAGAGTACAAACTAACTGCCGCCGGAGCTGATGAAGCGCTTGTTTCGTGGGTTCGGATTCGCGGCGAAAGCTGTAAATACTATCACGATGTACTGAGAGAAAACGGCAGATTAAAATACACCCTGCAAAACGGTGCGGAGGTAGACTTATGTCTTGAGCTGATTGCCGCTTCACTGCCGCGCGGCAATACAACGAACCTTTTCCGCCTTAGTAATGCGGTCAGCCGCTTGCTCACGGCGCTCATACTAGCGCGGTTCGCGTCGGCAGACAGGCGCTCCGTAACACCTGAATATGAGGAGAGCATAAGCGACGTCGTTGACTTCGTAAATCAAAATTACTGGCAGCCCATTTCGCTCGACGAGCTCGCCAACAGCGTCGGACTTTCGAAGTTCTATTTCAGCCGGCTTTTCAAGGCGCACATGAACATCTCACCGTATAAATACCTTATGGAGCAGAGGATTGCGGCGGCAAAAAGGCTTTTGGAGACTACCGACTCAAAAGTGTCTGACGTTGGCATAATGGTCGGTTTCCGCGACGAGTCTCACTTTAACCGCGCGTTTAAAACGGCGGTTGGTGTCACGCCTTTGCAATACAGAAAGGCGACGAGTGCGGCAATGAAATAGCAATATTATTAAAAATCTGAGCAATAATAATCAATGACAATTTCCAATATGTGTGTTATGGTGTACACGTAAAAAATCAGTAAAAGGTTATTTTCGACAATTAAATACGAGTAATTTTGTGGCTCCATGACCGTATCGCAGGAAATGCGACGGCGTGGAGATGGACAAGGGAATCAGGTGTAAATCCTGAGCGGTAACCGCCGCTGTAAGCGCTGAGCCCTGCACCGTGCGACTGTTTTAACGGGCGCATGATGAAAATCTGTCATTGAGGAAACTTGAGAAGGCAGGTGCGGGACGCGGGGAGCATAAATGCTCTCCAGAAGCGTGAGTCAGAAGACCTACAAGAGGACTTTTTATGCTCTCTGCCAATCTGGCAGTGGGTTTAATAGACATTATATTCACAGGAACACGGCTGTGGCAATTTTTATGGATTGCCACAGCCGCTTTGTTTTGCAGATTTTGCTTTAGCGACGGGAGGGGTCAAAAAACGATGAGCGACTCAGAAACCATGCTGTATAAAGAGCAGTTGGCACGTCAATCTGAAGAGACTATACAAAGCGGCGGTGACCTGTCTGTGTGTCCGGACGAAGTTTTTGAATTCTTCACTGTTTCGGCTCCGACAGGTATGCAGATATACGAGAGTTTTACGGATGAAGAGCTTCTTTTGATTTTAACCGTAGCGTTTGAACGGGTTGGACGCTGTCCGTCTCAGAAGGAGGTTCACTGCATTTACCGCCAATATATACGCCGTCGCTTTGGCAATTGGCCTTGGGCATTACAGGCGGCAGGTTTAAAACAGCCGACTGTCCGTACAGGCAGAAAAAGAAGATGGAGATATATGAGCAAGAAAAAAAGGCAATAAGCAAGTCTGACAAGGTAAAGGAGGCGGTAGGGGAACATACACAAGCGCATGCAGGAAAACACTCAAGGAAAAACCAATTTTATTTTAGGAGGATTTTATGAAAAGCACCAAAAAGATTTTTAGTCTGATACTGGTAGTTGCGATGCTGCTTTCCCTTAGCATTTCAGCTTTTGCAGTAGACGGACAGCCGGGCGACCTGACAATCTCTCTCTCGGCAGACAAGACGACACTTTCAATCGGCGAAAAGGTCTACGTCACCGTAAGCATTGACCAAGCAGTCAATAAGTTTATGTCAATGCAGGCGGATGTTAATTTTGACAAAACGAAGCTCAAGTATCTGGGCGGAACGCTCGGCGCAGCCGGAAGTGCATGCTACATGGATATCACAGAGCATACGACCACTTACAGCCGCATTTTCCTGACCAGTATTATCGGTCTTGTAATGCCCTTTGATGTCAACGTCCCGGCGGGCGAGCTTTGCACACTTGAGTTCGAAGCGATTGCCAACGGTGAAATTGACTTCAACTTCTCTGCTGACGCAATCAGAGGCGTTATGTTCTACACGCAGGACGGTCTGGTACTGGACGAGGATGGCGACGGTAATCTGTTCCAGCTCGGACGAATTGGTGTCAACGAAGGTCCCGACCTCAAAGTAATCGTCGCAGACCCTCCGGCGCTGACGGCTGATTATCAGGTTCGCCTCGCGGGCGGCGGCAACGTCATCCCCGGCGAAACGGCAACAGTTGACCTGTTTGTCGACTCCGTCAGCCAGAGCGACTTCACAACGCTCAATGTAATCCTTGAATTCGATACGAACTATGTAACGTACGATGGCCCGTCCTTCGCGGCAGCCGGAATCGTTGTACAGACTCTTGCTCCCAACAAGCTGTCCATCTGGAGCTTCGGCGCGGTTAAGAGCCTCGGTAAGGTTCTCACCTTGGAATTCACGGGTGCAACAATGGGTACAGATTCAATCACCATCACAAGCGCACAGGCGGGTAATAACTCGACCATTATTGATGGCGATACTCCTGTTGCGGATATCGTAACTCCGTCCGTGGACGTTAAGGTTACCGGATATCCCGTAACTCTGGTCGGCGATTTGACAGGTGCTTCGGTCGCATATCCGACTGCGGACTACACCTTCCTTGCGAACGACACGACCAACTTCGATTATACCATCACAATGACAGTCGGCGGAGTGGACACGACCTCGGCAATCGTCGATAACGGTGACGGCACATACACCATCGACAAGTCGAACATCACCGGACCTATCGTTATCACCGCAGTGAAAACTGCAAAGACCTATTCTGTGACGTTCACAGGCGCGGGTGCGGTTGACGTTTCCGGCAACGCGCCGACAGCGCCATACGGCACAGATTACACCTTTACGCTGACTGAAGAGGCGGGCTACAACTACACAGTTGCCATGACAATCGGCGGCACGACATATACTGCCTTCACAAAGGCGGGTGATGTGTACACAATCCCCGGAACCGCCATTAACGGCAACATCGCCGTTAATATCACAAAGCTCTCCACAGACGTAACCGTAACAGTCGTTGGTAATGCGGCGGCTGATGTCACCGCGGCTCCGACAGCGGCGAAGAACACCGACTTCGTGTTCACCGTAGCTGAAGAGGCAGGTTTCACCTACAGCGTAACGGCAACAGTCGGCGGCGCACCGGTCACGCTGAGCACGAGCGGCACGGGCACAGTTACGTATACAATCGCGGGTGTGGATGTCATTGACGATATCGTAATCACAGCCAACAAGACAATGGCAGCAACGGTTAATGTTTATGAGTATGTCAAGTTCAACTCGGGCGCAATGTTCCTCGTAACAGTTGATGGAGTACCGGGCGCGGGCAGAGTTTATGCGTATGACGATGTCGAGATGTTCTGGTCTGACAAGTACAACGCATATGCGTATCTCGTAATTGAGTCTGACGCGTTCACCGCAGCGGATGCCGCGGCTGAGGTTTCCATCGTGACAGGCACGCACGCCGGAACGATTGATTACAGCGGAGATGTCAACGGCACGGGCGTGATTGACTTCAACGATGCACAGCTCGTTTACGCAATGTACAATGCAGAGTACGAGAACTTCACGGCGGTCTCTATGATTAAGTTCTTGAGAGCCGACCTGAACGGCGACCACGTGCTTGATACAGGCGATACAACGGCGCTTGTCAGCATCATTTTCCCGTAAATTAATATTTGAGTAAGCAAAAGTAAAAGCGCAGTTAAGTTTCCCTGTCCCGTTTTTGGCGGGACAGGGAAACCGCGCCGTATATCGCGGGTGACGATTAGCGCTTCCAATGTTTATGGAGGCGGTAATGGTCATCCGAAAAGAACTATTTAGGAGGGTACTTTATGAAGAAGATAATAAGTGGCGTTTTAGCAGTTTTGCTGGTGTTTTCCGTGGCGGGCATAGCCTTCGCCGGGGAGGATACGAGCCGCGTATATTCATTTGAGCTGACAACAGACGGTGCGTTCTCAAAAACGGTGCAGACCGGCACGGTCATAACGGTGGCATTCACGTTGCGCCGCACAGACGCGGCGGGCGACCACTCGATATATGCAATGCAGAACGAGATTAAGTACAATCCGAGCTTTTTTGAGCTCGTTCCAGGCAGTGAGGTCACGGCGGCGGATATTGTGACCCGCGACATCGCGCTCATCGACGGAAACCGTGAATTTTATATGAATTTCGTCTCTTTTGACAGAAATAATGACACTTTGTGGAGCTCAGATTTCCTTGTGGGTACGGTTCAGTTTAAGGTCATTGCGACGACCGGCAACTCCGTTATCTCTAACGAGAATTATTCTGTCTTTACAAAAACGGGTATGGACAAATATACGGCTACGGCGAGAAACCTGACGATAACAGTCCAAAGTCAAACCGGTTCCGGCGGAACAGGAGGCGGCGGTGGCGGCGGCACAACTCCAACACCAACCCCGAATCCGAACCCAAATCCCATTGTAGGCGATATTTTGGATACCGCGAATCACTTTGCATATATGCAGGGTAATGACAAGGGCGATTTCAGCCCCGACAAACCGATGACTCGTGCAGAGGCGGCGCAGATGTTCTACAATCTGCTCAAGGATAAGTCGATGGGCACAAATGCCTCCGGCTTTAGCGACGTTCTGAGCGGTGCGTGGTATGAGACGGCGGTGCGAACCGTCGCTTCAAGAGGCTTTGTCACCGGCTATACCGACGGCACATTCAAGCCCAACGCAAACATCACACGTGCAGAGTTTGCAACGCTTGCCGCACGTTTTGATAATCTATCCTCCGGAGGTATGAGTTTTAGCGATGTGACGCAGAGCCACTGGGCGTATTCGTATATCGACTCTGCGGCGGCAAAGGGCTGGATAAACGGCTATACCGACGGAACTTTCCGACCCGAGCGCACAATCACCCGCGCCGAGGTAGTGAAAATCGTAAACTCCGTGCTCAGCCGCGTTCCAGACAGAAGCTATATTGACAGCGGCAATGTGCGCTCGTTCCCGGACGTTCAAAAAGACCACTGGGCGTATTACGAGATTATGGAATGCACAAACGCCCATGGCTATAACGTCAGTAACGGCAATGAGATCTGGACAGGACTTGTCTAATGGCGGATATAAAGCAGGAAATGAGGATTGGCATATGAAAAGACAGTTGGAAAGGATAGCGCTCGTAATTATGTCGGTGATTTTAGTGCTGACCTTGCCGTCAGTCCCCGCAGGAGCGGTAAATAATGAGATTGAGTATCTGTTCGACCTCTCGACGGACGCGGATTATACGCAAAGTGTAGCGCCGGGCGACGTGATAACTGTGACTTTCACCTTGCGTCGCACCGATTCGAGTGAGAGCTATACCATGTACGGAATGCAGAACGAGATAACGTATGACGCAACCTTTTATGAGCTTGTCGAGGACAGCATAACCGTCGAAGAGGGGATTGAGTCCAGAAGTCTCAAGCTGCGTGACGAATTCAGCACAGTCTATATGAACTTTGTGTCATTCTCCGGCGGTGAGGAGTGGGCGGCGGAAAAGCTGATTGGAAGCTTTCAGCTCCGCGTAATCGGCGACACAGGCTCTGCCGTTATTATGAATAAAAAATGCTTTGTATCAACGAAGGATGGACAGGATAAATACGCCTCCACGGCAAGGGACGTGACGTTCACGGTGTCCGATTACTGCGTAGTTCGATTTGAGTCCAACGGCGGCAGTGCGATTGATAATCAAGCCGTTTTGCCCGGCGAAACGGTAGCGAAGCCGGAAAATCCGGTGAGAAACGGATATACATTTGACGCGTGGTATGCAAATCTCGACAGAACGCAGGAGTGGGATTTTCAAACTGATACGGTCAGCGGCAATATGACGTTATATGCGGGCTGGGAAGCTGATGGGGCTGAACAACCCTCTGCCGCACCGGAGACAAAGACATCTGACGGCGGCAGAAGCGGATTCTTGTGGTTGATAGTCACAGCGGCGGTCGTTGTAGTGGCGGCAGTTACCTTGCTCTTATTCAGAAAACGCAAAAAGCGCAATAGGACAGGGGCAAACTGATTTTATATGCGTATTTTATGAAATATCCGAAGGAGTAAGAGTATGAAACATCAAAAACGAGAAGCCTTGAGTTTTGTTATAAGCATAGTAGTAATAGTTGCAATGCTTTTCGGCATAGGCGCCGCCAGCATAAGACCGGAGCGCACCTCGCCGGAAAATCCGATATCCGAGACTCGCGAGCCGATAGTGGTCGCCTCACAGCTTTCAAGCGGAAGCGAGGACGGCAACGATGTCGGCGGCGCTGACGGAGAGGATGAGTCGGACGATGAGGGCTCTGAAAACGAAAATCAAGATGAGGAGGAGCCCGAGGAAGAAGAACCGGAAGACCCGCAGGAGCAAGAAAAGCCGGAAGATGAACAACAGGAAAACGAGCCCGAGGAAGATGACGAAACCCCCGACCAGAATGATAGTTCCGGCGAAAATCCCGAGCAAGAGGACGCGAATGCCGAGCCGGACGAGCAAACAACTAACGGCGGCGACGGCATAACCGAGGGCGAGGGCGGCGGAAGTCAAGATGGCGATAATAATCAGGGCGGCGGCGTACCCGGTAACGGCGGCAACGGAGCCGGCGGCGGGGGCGGCAACGGAACTGAGGAAAATGGTGAGTCGGGCAGCGGCGGAGAGGAGCAAGAAAAGGAAGAGGAAGAGGAAGAGGAAGAGGAAGAAAAAAAGCCGTATCTGGTGACCGACCTTGCGACTAAGCCGATATCTGAGCTGGACTTAGTTGACGATACGTTGTATTTCTATGCCTACATCGAGAATGCAGAGCCGGGAATGTCTCTTGACATCCGTATCCGAAATGAAAATGAGCCTGCAAACGGGCGCATTTTAAGACCGAACGGCATTGATTATAATACAAAGCTTGTCCTTGGGAACAACTTTATCACCATAGTTATGGAGGATGCGGACGGCTCTCTGTACACGTACAGATTTCTGATTGCTTATCTCTCGCGGCTCGCGAACGAGAACGAGCCGGAGGTCGGTGACGAGCCTCCGAATATCTGGAC
>JGI994J12354_10002865_pt1 | contig 16467 bp, 11 predicted proteins | sample IntmicLarv3ML3BL_FD_12354 | JGI IMG/M metagenome (IMG submission 12354) | reverse complement strand
ATGATGATGTGTGTTTCGATAATTTGCATATTTCTTTATATTGTATTTGGAATCATAATGAATAATACTCTACTGAAATCAGGAAGAACAAAGCCGTGGTTAATAGGTATAAGTATTCCAACCACGCTCTCAGTTTGCCTTATGTTTTTTGTTCCGGAAAATATATCAGTGAGTATGCAGCTTGTATACATATCTGTCTTTTACGTTCTATCTCAGGTTTGTTTAACGATTTTGCTGATTGCTATAAACTCTATGTTAGTCCTCATGAGTAATAATTTAAAAACCCGCTCGATGTTATCTTGGGCACATATCTTAGTAATATCAGCTTTATCGTTTGCCAGCACGTACATAATACCAAGCAGCATTTATATTAATTATCGTATTTCAATTATTGTTTATATGGGATTAAGCGCCTTTGCTTTAGTTGCATCAGGGATGCTTATGAGAGAACAGCACAGCAGGGAAGAAAACTCAAGAGAAATAAAAAAACTCCACACAATTGGAACAATGAATCTGTTTAAATTTGTTGTCACAAATAAGTATTGGCTACTAATAACAATAATATCTACAATTAGTATAATATCCAGCAGTCTTCAAGCGGGAAGCCATGTTTATTTCATGATGTATTATATAAACAACATGCAATTAATGAGTTATATTTCTGTAATAACAAACTTCGCCGGTATAGCTGTTCTTATATTGATGCCCTTCATAATCCACCGGTTTGATTCTTTAAAGCTGGTTATAATTGGTAGATTTATTCTTGTTTTGAGTTTCGTTTTATGTCTGTTCACTAACCCAAATAGAATGGCATTTCTCTTTGCGGGCATTGTTTTACAAAAAGTAAGTGAGGGCTTCACGTCAGTTAGTCCTGCAGTAAATGCAAGATTAGTTGATCACCTAGAATACAAGAATGGCATTCGACCGATACATCTGGTTAACGCCCTTAATCTAAGCACAGCCAGGATCAGCACCCTCGTTTCCAACGTGTTTATACTAGGCGCTGGTTCCCAAACTCACGCAACAAACGCTGCTGTTGCTGCTGAGCTTGGTAAAACATCTTATTATATGTATCTTGCGATTCCATGCATTTTGTCAGCAATAATTGCAATCATTACACTGTTTTTTGATTTGACCGATAAGAAAGTCAACAGCATGAGATCAGAAATCATAGAAAATAATAGGCCTCAAATATCTGATTAACCCCAAAATAACAATACTATGAATTAATATCTTTACATATTCTCTACACCTCGCTAAATAAAACAAGTTAGGAGACACATTATTTCGTGTCTCCTAACTTTGTTTCTTTCACAGCTCCCACACATCTTAATTGCAATTTCTATGCTATCAGCTCACAATACCTGTGCATAATCGCCGCTACCTCAGCCCGTGTGGCACATCCCTTTGGGTCAAATAACCCATCTTGCTTTCCGTTGATGATTCCTGCGCGCTGCATATCCTCAACCGCTCCAACAGCATAGTCAGAAATTTCTTTTTCGTCTAAGAAGATTATTTCATCCGCATTTGATGGAAGCCGAACACGCATTAATTCTGCATACCGGTGCAGAATTACCGCCAAATCCTGACGGCTGATTTCTCCGTTTGGAACGAATGTGTTCTCCCCCACCCCTTTTATAATGCCTCTTTCAGCAGCCCACTTAACATACGGCGCATAGTATTCCGCAGGGTCTACATCACTGAAGCTCTCACCTTTATAATACTCTGTTTTTATTTCGGTAAGACGTCCCAGTACAGTCACAATCATACCCCGTGTCATAGATGTTTGCGGGCTGAACATATTCGCGCTGACACCATTAAACAGCCCTGCTACAACGGCGTATTCCACATCCTTATAAAACCAATCATCTGTATTAATATCATCAAAAGGGTTTTTCCATTTCAGACCTTGGATTACGATTATTGTAAGCTCCGGTTTATTCCCTTTGTCCATGTCAAACACAAACTTATATGTACCCACAGCAAGAGTGGATATATATTCCTTTACAAAGGTATACTTATCTCCACTTTTTAGGTAATCCTTACCTTCTGCAAGTGTTGTGCTGCCGCAAGTTATTTTAATAACCTTTGCTTCCTCAATGTATGTAAGAGCCGCAGAAATATCCTTGTAGTTTCCATTCCCTTCTGTCTTGTCAAAAACCGATGCATCCGGTGTCAAGCTGTTTTCTAAAACTTCTTCTGCCTCCTCCCATTGTGCATAAAGGGTTATGTTTTTGGAGACTTTTTCTATAATATCATCCGGCATATAGCCTGGTTCTTCTTCTGTTTCAATACTCCATCCGATGAATTTATATCCGGTTTTTTCAAATTCATTGTCTTTTACAGTATAGTCTTTACCTTCTTCTATATCCTCTGAATCCATTTCACCTGTGCCGCCGCCGGAATCATAGCTTATTGTTAACGCATTAAATGCTGTAAGCGCTACGATGAATTGGTCAGATTCAAACGTTCCATTATTGGCTTTGAATATTAGTATTTCTGTTCCTGCACTCTTTGGTACATAACCAAAAGTTTCTGATGTCTCGGCAAATTCTCTCTCTCCGATTTTTACATAATACCTCAGGTTGTTTCCATTTTCATCTTTGAATTTTGAATCCAGATCAATCGTGTAAGTATTATTCACCGCAATTCTGGATACTGCTGTCTTGTCTCCAACAAGCACAGGAGGTAAAACTACAGCTTCAGTCTCAAGCTGTACCGCCAGATTGTGCTTTCCTTCCTGATCCATAATCACTTTTCCTGCTGCATTTTTATACCCAGGCTTAGAGAAACTAATTGTTTTCCCCTCAGGCTGTGCAATCCAAATGGTTGCGGAGCCTTCTTTGTCAGTATAGGCTTCATACTTGCCTATGACTATTTTCACTCCAGAAACAGGATTCTCTTCACCATCCTCAATCTTTATATCGACTTGCTTTACCAATTCTCCATTTTCATCATCAGCAATTTCCGTCAAATCAGTCCCGTCAAAGAACTTTCCCGGGATAGACTGGACATTGCCTCCTGTAATTATCATTTTTCCCGTCAAATCGGTTAATAATGCACTTGTACCGCCATTGCCTATACCGGCACCACCGGAAAGAATATCGCTGCTGCCATCTCCACCAATTGCTACAACAGAAACACTGCCGGCAATGGTCACTTCGCAGTTTCCACCAAACTGGCCTGCGCCAATACCGGCTCCTCCGCCTTGATTGCTGTCACCNCCCAGGGCTTCAACCTGAGCATTTCCATGGATTTTAACCTTGCCTCCGTATGCAAAGCCTCCGTTTCCAACTCCAGCGCCGGCACCATAGCTGTCTGACCCTCCCACTGCNCGGACAATGGCATTTCCGGATATTTCTATATCGCAGTCTTCTCCATAACCGCTGCCGATACCTGCCCCAACGCCGTTTGCAGTAGCATCNACTTTTGACGATCCCGATATAATTACCTTACCGCTTGCTTCNTATGATCCTCCGCCAATTGCTGCCGCTAACATCTCGCTCTCGGCAATGACATGCCCGCCTAGTATCTCAAGCCTGCCCGCACTGCTGTTTATCCCCGCTCCAAAGCCAGGCAAGGTAGTGTCTTCAAAATTATTTGCGATAAGCTGGCCTGTACCTTTTCCATCTTTAATTACCAGTGTTTTTCCTTCATGTATTTTAATGCAGTTCGTATTCATTTTCTCGGATATAATCTCAAGTGTTTTTCCATTCAGATCAATTGCTACACTAGAAATAATATCAAGACCGTTAGTAAACACTTCCTTGACATCTATTAATATATCTCCAGTCAGTTTAAATTCGTCACCAGTGCCGGCATATTTCAAGCCATCTTCCAGTTCTGTTCTATCCCGTACCTCAATAACAGAAGCAGCTTTTGCGCAGAACACCGTCGGCAAAATTGATAGTGTAATAACAATACAAATTAGCGCTGTAAGTGTCTTTTTCATCATGCTTCTACTCCTTCTCTCTAAGCACATTTTCTGATTAATAAAAACTATACCACTGTCAAAAGGGCGGTGTCAAAGGTCTTGTTTTGTCATATATGTCACTTTTTGTCGCTAAAGCATGTATCTTGATACAATGCCTTAAAAGTGCATTTCCCTTGATTTCACAAGGAAAATTGCTTAATCAATGTGATTGTCGCTGAATTCCTATAAAAGCTGTGGGTTTGTAGTGTTTTTACTCATATTTTGTCATCTCTTTTTATTTGGCATTTTCCACTTGGCTTTTGGATTCTGATTTTTTACTTGAAATTTATTTTTAAAGTTGTATTATAACAAGTATATAAATAATTAGTGTACGAATTGAATGGAGGAAGATAAATGACAGCAAATCCACTTGGAACTGTTCCAGTGCATCGGCTTATATTGAGATTTTCCATACCGGCAATTATAAGTATGATTGTGAATGCTATTTACAACATGGTTGATCAAATATTCATCGGGTGGGGAATTGGCATGCTGGGCATAGCCGCCACAAATGTCTCTTTTCCTCTCAACACTATGAGCACTGCTATAGCATTGCTCATAAGCTTTGGAGGCGCTTCTAATTTTAATCTTAATCTCGGCAGAGGTGACAAGGAAAAAGCCGCCCTGTATATGGGAAATGCGCTATTTCTTGTAATAATACTCGGTACTTCTTTGGCAACGCTTGCCCTTATTTTTCTTGAGCCGCTGCTGAGGTTCTGCGGTGCAACAGAAAATGTTATGCAATACGCAATTCCATATACAAGAATTATTTGCTTTGGTCTGCCGTTTATGGTATTTACCATTGCATCCGGACATCTGATTCGCGCTGACGGAAGCCCCCAGCACGCTATGTGGTGTATGCTTTCAGGTGCTATCTTCAATCTGATATTTGACCCTATTTTTCTGTTTGTTTTCCACATGGGAATTGAAGGAATTGCGCTGGCAACTACTTTAGGTCAGATTCTGTCTGCAAGTATAGGAGCTTTCTACTTCCTGCGCAAATTCAAGAGTGTCAAGATCACAAAAGCCACTTTAAAACTACGCCTTAATATTACTACAGGAATATTCGCATTGGGCGCTTCGTCCTTTGTTAACCAGATAGCTATGACCATTGTTCAGATATTGCTTAATAATATATTCAGGTATTATGGCAGCCTGTCGGAGTATGGCAGTGAAATTCCGTTAGCGGCAATTGGTGCGCTTTCAAAGGTATCCATGCTGTTTCACAGTATTTGTGTTGGAATTGCGCAGGGATGCCAGCCCATCCACAGCTTCAATTACGGCGCGAAAAATTATAGCCGTGTTCAGCAGGCTCTAAAGACTGCGCTAATCGCAGCCTGCTGTGTTTCAACCCTGTCTTGGCTAACCATGCGCATATTCCCAAATCAGATTATTTCTATATTTGGTGAAAATGACCCTCTCTATGTTAAATTTGGGTTGAGAATATTCAGCGTGCAGTTTTTTATGATGTTTGTCAACGGTATTCAGCCTATTGGCGCAGCTTCTTCTCGTCAATCGGAAAACCAAAAGTCGGAATGTTTGTATCTCTCACAAGGCAAGTCATTTTCTATATCCCGCTAATAATAATGCTGCCAAGGTTTTTCGGCATTGACGGAGTTTTATTTGCCACTCCCATAGCTGATACATCTGCGGCAATAATGGCGGCGTTCTTTATAAGCCGCGAGTTCCGCATGATAGGGAAATTGAAGGATGCTCAGATTAGCGCAGGAAATATGGTCGAAGAAATTCCTGCAAAGTGAGGCAGAGTTCCAACATCACAGAGGGGTCTTTTAAATACATATTCAAACAAAAATGTCATTTCCGCAATATATTCACTAAAGTGACATTTTTCACTTTTTGATATATTTATTAAAAACCGTGCCCAGACTTTTTCAAGTCGGGCACGGTTCGTCTTTCTTGCGGTTTACATAACTATTGTTTTTCCTGCCGATAAGTTATGCTGAAATTTCCACGTAATAAGTTTGTGCGTTAAATCCTGCGGCAATGATGGTAAATACGTATGTTTTTCCAGCTTCAAAAGCCGCATTACTTAAGTCGATGTATGAATCTGCATTGTCGGCTACAAAAGTAGTACCATTTGCCAGCGCAGCAGAGGCTGTAGCATCTGTTGCTCTAAAGTTGCTGCCGCCACGTGCACCGATGGTAATTGCTTTTGTAAAATCTTCATCAGAGAAGAATATTTTCCCGTCTGCTTTTGTCACCTGAATGGGGTCAGCTTCTGTTCCGGTCTGCGCAGCTGCTGTCCTGCCGGTTCCGATCTCAAGAGTCGGGACTACTCCGTTTATCAAGTTGAAGCTGATATTTTTATAAATAACACCGCTGTCTTCATATCTCAGAGAGTGCGCGCCCCAGTAATTCCCTGCCCCAAGGTATGCTGCCGTTATGGTAAGCTTGGCATCATCACCATCTTTTGTTAGTTCATAATCTGTGCCTTTAGTGCCAGCCGGATTGTTGCCTTTATACAGTTCTGCATTGGCAATGAACTCATCTGCGTCATCCAATCCGCGAATTGTGAATTCAACCGGAGTTGTTCCCTGAATCTGTGCGCTTGCCGGGGCTATTGCTGCGTTCACATTAACAAGTTCTTTTTCTATCTCAAATGTGAATTTAACATCTTCAAATCCCCATACCAGCACTGTCACAGTATACTCACCGGGGATTGTCAGATTATCAAATCTGGCGAAACGAGACGGGGAAATTGCCACGTCGAAGTCCAGATGTCCTCTGTGCGAGAAAAGTTGCTGAAGAAATACCAGTGGCTCCACGTTTCCTTCTTCGTCCTCTATATATCCGGCGTACATGTATTCAATAAAGTTGTCAAAGAATAGCTGTCCGGCGTATTCTGTTCCCAAGACATCTGCTGCATTGTTGCCTTCATCTACAAAGGAACAGTCAATCAGATAGTCACCCCAGTTGCCGCCGTATGCAGTCTCGCCTGTAAACACGCCCTCTCCCGGCAGGTTCTTCACGGCTGTGGCATCAACGGGAGTGGCAGCACGAGAACCCCAGTTACCGTCAACAAGCATTTTCTTTGGCGCATATACTCCGGCTCCAGCTATATCTGCTCCGGTATCATCCATATAAGCCGTGCCTTTTCCTATGCTTATAAGCTCGAAGCCGGCATCAAGCTGTGCAATAACGTTTTCAGATTGAGCGGTTTCTCTGTTTGCCGCATCCAGCAAAGCAGCGTTGGCATATAAATCGAAGCTTACCTCAACCTCAACTTTTGTGATTCCCAGTATCTCCGTTGCCTCACCTGCAGGCGGCTTATCTTTCCTGTCATCATCGCCTGTGTTCAGTGTTAGGTTCTTATTGGGGACATAGTGAACACTGTCGCCATAAGTTGCGGAAGAAACCGTATCCACCTTATCTTTGGCATCAGCCACAGCATATGTATCTGTTCCATTGCCGCCTGTACGTGTTCCCCCTGTTATAAACTTCTCAGGTGTTGCCACGGCAGCATTTTCGGTGAAGGTAGTCGTTTCAGCGGGCAGGCTGCTCGCTGTCACATCATGATAAAACTCGCTGAAGGACATGGGAACGGTTCCATATATTGCATCAGGAGCCGCTTTTCCCGATGTGAAGGAAAGCTCCTTTGTTAACACTGTCTCGTCTTTATATCTTGCAGTGAGTGTACCGGCAGTACTTCCCGCAGGAATCTCAATTTTCGCAGTTTTGCCGTCCGTGCTCACTTTACTTGAATTGATTGATGCGCCATTCCATTTGTAAGTGATCCCGGAAGTGATGTTCATTGATACAAGAGCATAGTTTACACTGTAGCCTGCAGCACCTGGAACCTCCACTGTATGACCTGTGGCTCCAATGATTACTTTCTGCCCACCCTGTCCATCGTGCTCTCCATCATTATTTCCATCATCATTATTTTCACCATCATTTCCGTCATCATTTCCATTATTCTCCTCGGCACGAAGAATTCTGGCGATAAGGGTGAATCCTTCAGCACGTGTAAGGTTTGCTCCGGCACGGAATGTGTTATCCGGATATCCGGTTATCAGACCGGCAACCTTTGCCGCCACTATTGATGGTGCAGCCCATTCCGGTATCTCTTCCTGGTCTGCGAATCCTGTTGATGAGCCTTCAAGCGGTAAATCCAGTATGCGGGCAAAAATAACCGCGACTTCCGCCCTTGTTATCGGTCTGTCCGGGGTAGCATTCCCATTTTCATCACCTCTGACATAACCCGCCTGTTTTGCAATCAGGAATTCATCCGCATACCATGCGTTTGCATTGATATCAGGGAAATTGGCAGTTGCCTTGTTGGTATAACCAAATGCTCTGTTGACCATTGTCACAAATTCCGCGCGCGTAATATGCGCATCGGGATTGATGTTTCCGTTTTCATCACCAATTACTATCTTTTTGTCTTTTAGATATATGATATCCTCAATTGCCCAATGTGATGAAATATCCTCTGCCGCAAATGCTGAAGTTGGTATCAGTGAAACTACCATCAGCACTGCCATTAACATGGTGACGGTTCTTCTGAGCCTATGTGTCTTTTCCATACGAAGTACTCCCTTTCAATAAAGTATTGTGATCTTGTTGTCTAACTCATAGTTAGTTATTGCTAACTATGAGTTAGACGGTGCTAACACGACCATCTTAACGCCTGGTACATACTTTGTCAAGAAGGATTTCAATTACTTAAAAAATGCAACATGCACTTATTGCAATTTGTAAATAGTTTTCAAATCTGTCAGCAAAAATGACTATATATTCCCCACTATGCCATAAAATGAATTGACATTATCTCAAACTATATATACAATTCATATATGCAACATTTTACAGGAGGAAGTCTTATGAGTAAAAATCGTCTTTGGAAAACATTTAGCGCACTAACCGATATCTATAGCCCTTCATTCGGAGAACGTCAGCTCTGCGAACATCTAAAAGTAAAGCTCACTGAGCTTGACATATCCGTTTACGAAGATGATGCCGGCGAAAAGATCGGCGGTAACTGCGGGAATATATATGGATTTCTGCCCGGTGTGAATTGCGAAAATACGGAACCGATTCTGTTCTCTTCGCATATGGACACCGTGGAACCTGCAAAAGGAAAAAAGGCAGTTTTAAAGGAAGATGGCACCATAACATCCGACGGCACCACAATTCTCGGTGCAGATGACGCCGCCGGAATCAGTGTTATTATCGAGGCTATAACCCGGCTAAAGGAAGAGAGCACCCCGCACCGGCCTGTCGAACTATTATTCACCGTTGCGGAAGAACGTGCTGTCAGCGGTGCTACTGCCACAGAATACAGCAGAATTCGCTCCAAAGAAGCCTATGTTCTTGATCTCGGCGGACCAATCGGCGCAGCGGCAAATGCCGCTCCCACTATACTTCACTTTTCAATTATTGTTCACGGCAAGGCTGCCCACGCCGGTGTTGATCCTAAAAGCGGAATCCATGCAATATCAGCTGCAGCCAAGGCAATTGCACGTATTACCCTCGGTGAGCCTGAACCCGGACTCACCTGCAATATCGGCACTATCAAGGGCGGCGGCTTGACAAATGTTATCCCCGACCGCTGCGAACTGGTTGGCGAAATTCGCAGCCTGACACACGAGCGTGCCCTTGCACATCTGGATGAAGTAAACAGTATATTCAAAGAAGAAGCAGAGAAAATGGGCGCTACCATTACAGCTGAATCATCTATAAACATCACTGCATATGAGACACCAATGGATGCACCGGTAACAAAACGGTTCCAGAAGTCATGCGAGGCAGTCGGAGTAAAAAGCAGTATAAATCCCACGCAAGGCGGAAGCGATAATAGCGTTTTTGCTCTCCACGGAATCAGCGGTCTTGTCATCTCCTGCTCAATGTATGATGTGCATAGCACTTCTGAGTGGTGCAATCTGGATGAAATGGAGCTCTGTGTACAGCTCGTTATGAATCTGATAACCCAGACGGATTAGTCTGGTAAAAACTAAATATCAAATCACATACTTAAACCCGCGGAGAGTAATCTCCGCGGGTTTAATTTCTGCGACTTTGAAAATAACCCGGCTATATATCAAACACCTAGAATTCTACTAAAGCTTCAAATATCCCAATTCGTCTCTGCATTCAGATACTACGCGCTTATAACAACCGATAAAAGCTCTTGCAGCCTTTGACATATACATGTCCCTCATATACGACACAGCCCCAATAAGGTCAGGTGCTGTGGGGTTAATATCAAACAGCACAATATCATCCTTAACCGTCCTTCCCATAAGAAAGCGGTCTGTTAAAAGAGTCACCCCAACGTTGCCCTCTACGAGTTCTAAAAGCATCTCCCACCGCCTGCATCTAAGGATGATATTAGGCACAAATCCNGATTTTTCAGTAACCACATTAGTGGAATGAGTCTGAAGGCTCATTTCCGCCATAGTCAAAAATGGTACAGTCGCAAACTTAATAATATCTACTGTGTCTCCACTGCGGGCATTTGATAGTTCCGGCACCCATCTTTTCAAAAACTCCCTGCTGGCCGCAAGGCTAAACCGGTCACGGCTCACAACATCGCGGTTAAATTTCACCATGTCATAACCGTCTTTGATTGGCGAGATAGAAAAATCGAGAGTCCCCATTTCAATCATCTCATCCATAACCATGCTGAAGTGTTCATGGACATTAATATTGAGATTTGGGAAGATTTTTCGCATCTCTGCAAGGGTTAAGCTTATCTCACTTGTGTTTAGATATGCCGAAACGCCGACATTCATTCTGCTGACACTCTTTTCGTGATAGTCACCTATGAATTTGAGCATATCGTTTTCCAGCGCAATCATTTTATAGGCAGTCTTAAGATATTCTTTGCCAATATCTGTAAGTTCCAAAGGAGTCACTGTCCTGTTGAAGATATCTACTTCCAGGACTTTCTCAATGTTCTTAATATACTGGCTGAGTGACGGTTGAGAAACATGCAGACGTTCCGCCGCCTTCGAAAAACTCCGCTCTTCAGCAACAGCAATCACATACTGTAATTGTCTCGTATTCATATGTCTACTCTTTCAGCCTCCTCGTTTTTACTGCAAACTGCCCCTATATCTCCATACCCATGTCTCCCATTGCCGTGTATTAAAATCTCCGGATTCCTCTGACACACTGTTCAGATAAACAAGAAACAGATTCTTTGACCCTTTGCCGGCGGTTAAGCTTTCATTACGGAAAGAATATTCCTTAATTTCCACAATCCTTTATAGGATAATACTTATGTTATAAATAGTTTTTTATGATATACGTTAATCAAAAAGCGTTTGAATCCATTGTTTTTTTCACAAACAATAGTTTTAACATTTGTATCTTTTCCCAATCCCCCGCGACCGGCATATAGGATAATACCTATCGTCTAAAGGGTCTTTAATATTGGCTATTACTTAAAATACATTGTATTATGTACTCATAGTTATTGCAATAGCTTTTGAAAATTTTAGCTAAATTTTACAAAAAGGGATAAGCAAAAGTCAGTGTTGGATGGTATTGCAATTGAAAGCAAAACGCCATAAAACCGGCTTCTCCCTTGCTGTAAAATCCAAGTGACACAACAGAAAGGATTTGATTTTTTTGAGCGGTAATGTAATGGCAATCTTTTCCTTGCTAGTTTTGATCGGGGCAATTGTTTTCGGGTTTATTCGCAAGGTCAATGTCGGCGTGCTTTCGCTGGGTCTTGCACTCATCATCGGTAAGATGACCGACATGAGCGATAAGGACATCTATGGCGGATGGGGTACAAACCTTTTTATGATTCTACTGGGAACAACGTTCCTGTTCGGTATCCTGCAGGCCAACGGCACTCTGGAGCTGATGGCGCGCAAAATTGTCGCCGCAGCCGGGCGCCAGGCAAAGATGATTCCCTGGGCGCTGTTTATCATGGGTCTTTTCATCTCGGCAGTAGGTCCCGGCGTTGTCCCATCCTTTGCTATGGTTGCAATGTTTGCAGTTCCGCTTGCAAAGGTTATGGGACTGGAAATGAAGCAGACGCTCTGTCTCACCACGGTAGGCCAATACGGTTCCCTTGCGGGATCGCTTACGCCGATTGCGGCATCCGGCGTCATTGCCACGAACCTTTCGCTGGAAATCGGCATCGAGGGCTTGGCTCTGCCAATGAACATCAGCATTATTTCGGTCTCTGTTATTGGTGGCATTATCGCCTTTTTTGTGCTTGACGGACATAAAATCAAGGGCGAAAATCCGTACAAGCTCTCCGAACTTCCCAAATTCACCGGGAAGCAGACGCTCAGTCTGCTTGGTGTTATAGCAATGGTTGTAATTGTCCTTCTCACAAATTATCAAATTGGACTTGTCGCGTTTGCTGTCTCCGTTTTGCTTATCATCATGGGCGCCTCTGACGACAAAGAGGCTCTCAAGTTTGTCCCCTGGGGCACGCTGGTTCTTGTCTCTGGCGTCGGTGTCCTTATGAACGTCGTCATCGTCGCAGGAGGTATCACGGTTCTTACGGACGCAATCTCCTCTATTATGACCAGCGGAACCGCCGTTGGCATTTTCGCCACTATTTGCGGCTGCATGAGCTGGTTTAGCTCCACCTCTGGCGTTGTGATGCCGACGCTGATCCCCACAATCCCCGGAATCCTCGAAAACCTGGGCGCCACAAATCTTCCTGCGATTGCCCTAGTATGTGCGCTATGCGTTGGTGCTTCGATGGCTGGACTTTCTCCGGCTTCAAGCGGTGGCGCGGCTGTTATGGCGGCGCTTTCAAATAATGGCTTGGAGGGTGAGGAAGCCAACAAAATATTTATTAAACTGTTTTTGATTTCAGCCTGCTCTGTTCTTATCGCGGCAATCTTCTGCTTCAGCGGCATGATCTGGTTGGTACCCGGGATACGGTAACTGAAAATTCTATAAAATGGTCTTTAATCAATTTTCTTTCAAATACTATCCGCGCAATGTCACATTGCAGCTGAAAGGACGGTCCTAATGACAAATAACGAAATACAGAGGGTAAGATCACTAGCTGAAAAAGTTCGTGAGATTGCTGAGCTGGATATCCAGAAAAAAAACATCCAGCTATGGAAAGGCGTAAACGACTGCAAGATGATACGCCCGACGATTCTTACCCGTGACACAAAAAAATTCTTACTTTCCCAAGGTACATCTGAGTTGGATAATCAGTGCGAAGATCCATTTCTGAAAAGCATCGAAACTGACCTGCTCCGCACGATCTATGATTGGAGCCACACCCGGGGAGACATGGTTGTTGAGCCTGTATACAGATGCAACTGTGTTGTAAAAGATACCGGCTTCGGTCTGACCCCTGCCGCAACAAATTCACTTGCCAGCGAAGATGAAAGCTATTCCCGCGCCATCCACTTCGATCCTATCATCACCGGCTGGGATGATATTGAGATGATAAAGATTCCGGAAGTTACCTATGATGAAGCGGCAACAATGGAAAAGTTGGCAAAAACACGCGAAGTCTTGGACGGCATACTCCAAGTAAAGCTGTTCGGACAGCATTCATTCCGTGCCCAGGTCTGGGATAATATCCTCTCGTGGACCGGACTTCAGGAAGGCATGCTGATGTTTTACACAGAACCGGAGTTTATGCACGCACTTGTCCAGCGTATGATTGATGCCTTCATCGCACAGGCAAAACAGTATGAAGCGTTAGGTATCTTGTCCTCCAACAATACAAACCTTTATACTGGAACAGGGGGATACGGATACACCGACATTCTCCCCGCCGAGACTGAAAGCGGTATCGGCGCCCGCCTGTGCGATATATGGGGGCAGACACAGGATCAGATCTTCACCAGCGTTGGTCCTGATACACTAGAGGAGTTCGCTCTGACATACGAGGCAAAATTCCTTGAGATGTTCCACAGCAATTACTATGGCTGCTGTGAGAAGCTCGATAACAAGATTCATGTTTTGGACACTTTACCGCGGCTGCGCAAAGTCTCTATCTCTCCTTTTTCCGACAAAGAAGCTGCTTTTGAGCGTATTGGTGATAAATACATTATCTCATTTAAGCCAAACAATCTATGGCTGGCAGATTCTGTGCTGGACGAGGACAAAATCCGCCGCGAACTGATTGAGGTATGCGACCTTGCTAAAAAATATAACTCCACCGTTGAAATGCTGATAAAAACCATAACCAATCTCAAAGGAGATTCCACTCGTCTGTGGCGCTGGTTTGAAATTGCAGAAGAAGTGGTCAGGAACTACTAAATTAACTCCCCCTTTTCTATTTTCTACCCCTATAAGCAGTCGTGCCGCACAGGTAATACCTGTGCGGCACGATTGTGTTTTTTTAAGAAAACTCTTTTATGCTCTGTTACGGTAAGCATGCATTGAAAATCGGTACGAGACGTATTGGATAATGGAGCTCGCGATTGTCAAAATGGCGGCTGAGGCAGCCTGGTTGTCAAACAGCATTGTTAGTAATCCAAGTCTTAGGTATAGAATTAACAAGGCTACAAATGTAATAAGAAAAATAAAGAGAAACCAGTACCTGGCTTTTATATATCCCATCTTGAAGAATACCGGAACTCCTACGCCGGCTACGGCAGAAAAAGCCGCAAGTGATACTCCAAATGCCAATAAAACATCAGGTATCTTTGGCAGTTCATTTCGAAACAAAATAGCCACCAAATATGCAATAATTGCAGTAAAAATACATATAATGTGATTTATCCACATGAAAATATATCTGCCTAAAACTACATCTTTTTGGCTGATGGAAACTGAACCATATAGGCGTTCAAGCTTGTTGTTTTCTTGAACAGCAAAAATGTTGCTTGCCATAAGCACAGAAAACCATGCCATATTAATACCTAAATACATCTGGGGATCATCCATATAAGCGCCAAACAAGCCAAACATAACCGCTATCAAATAGCTAGAGAGTTGTGATTTAACCGTCAATATATCCAGCTTCACCATTTTTAGTGCGCCCGTCATTTTACCAGACCTCCTTTGCTCATTCCAACCACTATATCGTCAATTGTTGCAGCATCGAGAATGCAATCTCTGTATTGTGCAGCCTTCTCAACTGTCACAAGTCCTTCAAATCCCATTTCGGTTTTTCGCAGGCCGATGATTTCTTTTTCCAGCTCTGGGGTAAGTCCGGAAGGGCGGCCTTTGATAAGCTTATAGCAGCTTTGCAGCTCGTCCACACTACCGCTGAAAATCAGCTCACCTCTGTTCAGCAGCGTTATGTAGTCGGCTACGCGCTCCAAATCTGTAGTAATATGTGTTGAAAAGAGCACACTTTTATCGCCGTTTTTTATGTATTCCTGAAGTATCTCCAGAAATTCGGCGCGAACAACCGGATCAAGTCCGCTGGTGGGTTCATCAAGAACCAGAAGCTTGGCATCATGCGAGAATGCGCAGGCCAGCATCAGCTTCATCTGCATTCCGCGGGATAGCTCGCACACCTTTTTCTTTAGGGGCAGCTCAAACCGCTGAACCAGTTCCATAAATGTCTGATGGTTCCAATTGTCGTAAAAAATCGAAACTGCCTGTTCCGTGTCCTTTACCGTCCACTTGTCCACATAAAAAACAGTGTCAAACACCACCCCTATATCCTGCTTAATTCTACCCTCTTCTTTCTCATTATCCATGCCGAATACATGGATGCTTCCGGCATCTTTCATGAGCATATTTAGAATCAAATTTATCGTTGTTGTTTTCCCGCTTCCGTTTGGGCCAACAAGACCCATAATATAACCCTTGGGCAACGAAAAGCTAATGTTGTCCAACTTAAAGTCTCTAAAACGCTTGCTAACACATGCTACATCCAAAATATTATTCATCTCTGTCTACCTCCAGCAAAAGCCGTAAAAGTGCCACTATTTCCTCATCGGACATCGATGCGCGCTGCGCCGCCTGAATAGCGTTGCTCAAACTATTCTCCACTTCTTTAATCAACTGCTCCCTTATGAGGTTTGAGCCCTTTGACATGACAAAAAAACCCTTGCCCTGACGGCTTGTGATAAAGCCTTCTTCCTCAAGTTCATTATATGCCCTTGTGGTGGTCAGCACGCTAATTTTCAAGTCCTTCGCCAGTTGCCGGAGCGAAGGGAGCATTTCGCCTTCTGTCAAAGACCCTGACAGTATCTGCTCTTTCACCTGCTCCTTTATTTGCGCATAAATCGGCAGCTCCGAGCTGTTGGAAACTATAATATACAGCCAAATCACCTTCCAACTGTTATGTTATTTACATATACAGTATAATCAGTAGTATCAGTCCTGTCAAGAGTAAAATATACATTTATAAATAATAAAGACTTGCAGAGCCGTTTTCACGGTCTGCAAGCCTATTTATTAGTTTTTTTGGAATTGAGACTATGCTCTCAGCGGGTTATTCGTCGTTAATACAATCAGTTCTAACCAATAAATCCGCCGATCATATAAGTCTCATTGCCGATTCCGGTGACGCGACCCTTAACTGTCCAGTCCTTGGTTTCTAAAATCCATACCACGCCGCTGCCCGGTTCGCC
>JGI994J12354_10002863_pt1 | contig 16483 bp, 17 predicted proteins | sample IntmicLarv3ML3BL_FD_12354 | JGI IMG/M metagenome (IMG submission 12354) | reverse complement strand
TACAAGGCTTTCGCCGCCGACTGTAAATTCGTCAGGCAGGCAGAACCACGGACCGATACCGATTTTGCCGTCTTTTACGTATTCCGCAAGTTTTTCTTTTCTTTCGGGATAAACTTCCAAATAATCCTGAATAGGCATTGTCTGGCTGTCCATATGAAAGTGTTTGAAATCCGGATTTTTATCCAAAATATCCGTCAGCATGTCAATCATATATCCGAGCATGTACTGTGTTCGGCGTGCCGAAAACCGCCATTCACGGTCCCAGTGCGTATTGGATATAAAATGAGCCTGTATTTCCTTGTTTTTGTCTTTTTTGTCCATTTTATCATTTCTCCTTAATTTATAGTAACTTCGAATAAATCGAAAATTTCTTTAAAACTGCCGAAATCATCGGTTACGAAACCTGTCTGCTCGGTAAAATATTTTTGAATTTCCAGCCAAACAGTATCAATAATGATTTTTCCGATAATAAACGTAGCTATAGCTAAAATAAAAACGATTAAAAATATAATCAGAAATGCGCGTGCGAAATTTTTTCTGTTGATATTTTTAGCGCCTCCGCAAGCCCATATAATGCAAGTTAATAAACCGATAATCGGAATTGAAAATAAAAACATCGCCACTAAATATCCGAAAACACCCATTGTCTTGGTTTTTATGTCAATCGCCGAATTTACAACTTGAATTTGCTGCGGTTGATAATATTGCTGTTGTTGAACAACCGGCTGAGGAGTCGGCTGAACTTGTTCCTGCGGTTGAACCGGTGTAGGTATATTTTCAAGCGGCTGGTTTATAACCGGGATAGTTTCAGCGACTGTTTCAGTTGACGGTTGTATATCAAGATCATTATTATCCAGCAAAATTTGTTCGACGAGTTCATTTGTTGATTTTTCTTCTGTGACAACTTTATTATCAACAAATTCGCCGCAGTAAGGGCAAAATTTAATATTTTCTTCGATTTCCGCTTCGCATTTTTTACATTTTGCCATATTCTTTTCCTATCCTTTGATAATTTTCATGATACTTTCAAAATCTTTTTCAAAATGATTGCAAACGGCTTTTGTACCGCTTTCTTCGATGTTTCCGCCTGCGATACCAATCGTTGTATAACCTGCCAAACGTACAGAACAGACACCAGCGCCGCTGTCTTCGATACCCAAAACACTGTTACGATTGTCAAAACCGATACCCAAACCGACGATGCAAGTTTCTGAATACAGCCAAGGATGCGGTTTTGGCGAGAGTTCGCCGAGCGTTCCCGCTGAACCTTTTCTCAATGGGAAACCGGCGGAAATGATAGCGTCATAAAAATCAGCGGGATCACCCATATCTAATGTTTTGAACGCAGAAAGAATTTCAGGATATGCTTTTTCGTATAATCCTGACGTAACTAATCCGATTTTTACTTTCATTGCTTTTAATTCAAGCAAAAATTCCTTGACATTTTCCGTCGGAGTGAAAGCACCGTCGCGTCCTCTGCCTTCTAATATTTCTTTCATTTGATAATGCGTATGTTTGAAATAGAAGTTTCGTGCGTCTTCAAGGGATTTTTCAGGACAGTATTTTTCGATACAATATTGTAAGTGTTCAGACACGCTGTGACCCGAAACAAACGGCATATCAGCGTCTTCAAATTCAAATTTCTCGTTGCCGATCAAAGAAGCGATGCTCATTTGAATAATCCAGATCCAGAAGTCTTCGCTGCGGACAGTAGTACCGTCCAAATCCATCAAAACGGCTTTAACAGGGCGTTCCAGCGAAACAGGATAAACAGGGTAATATGTAGGAAACGCAATAGAAGATTTGACACCGGCTAAAGTGTGAGTGCCGAACGATACGAATTCGACTTTTTGGTCTCCTGTCGCAACGACATCGCATACACCGTTTTTTCCGGCGGTAAATTTTCCGTCGGAAGTTTTTTCGAGCAGTTTAAATCCGCTGTCTTCATCGATTTCTCCTAAATCAGGCAGATATATTTTTTTTGTTAAATTCATTTAGATTCCTTCCAAATATTTATTTTTCTTTTAATTATAACAAAATATTATAAAATAATCAAGCAAAATAATAATTTTTAATATAAAATTAAAATAAAATAATTTATATGTTAAATTTTGTTTACATATACAGAAAAATCACAAATAAGTATTGTTTTTTCTGAAAAATATGGTATAATATCTAAGAATGGATTTTTTTGGGTTAAAGGAGAAAATTATGGCGCTTGAAACAATGATGAAAATTAAAGAAGCTGAAGAAAACGCAGAAAAAATAGAAGAAAACGCACGCATTTCAGCTGAAAATATGATAAAAGAAGCCCATATTAACGGCAAAAAATATGTTTCCGATACAATAAATCATGCAGCTGAAAACGCTCAGAAAAACATCCGTGAAGCTCAAAAAACAGCAGACGCCAAAGCTTTTATGCTGAGTGGTGAATGGGACATAAAAATCAGCGAAATGCTTAAAAAAGCGTCAACAAACAGCGATTCGGCTTTAGATGAAATTTTGAAGATAATTTTAACATAAAAATCTTTGCAGTTAGTGCTCAAAAATCTTGAAAAAGGAGATTTTATGGCAATTGTTGATATGTCAAAAGTAAATATTTACGGATATAAATCGTCGCGTAAAGAAGTGCTGGAATATTTGCAGCAATTCGGTATTTTGGAAGTTTGCGATGTTTCAATACCTGAAATGTACGAAAAAGCGGACATGTCCCGTCAGATTTCGCAATTTTCGGGACAAATGAACACACTTAAAACAGCAATTGAAATTTTAGATAAATATTCACCCGTAAAAGTGCCGTTTTATGCAGACAAAACGCTTGTCAGCCGTGATTTTGCGATGAATATACGCAGAAATGACGGTCAAATCACGAAAAAAGCAGCTCAAATCATAGAATTAACTCGAAATATCGAAGAAAAAAATACGTTAATACAAAAAAATAACATGACGTTATTATCATTAAATACATGGCTTGATTTTGATTTACCTCAAAATTTTCACGGAACACGCTCAAGTGTTTGTATTACAGGAGCTTTGCAAGGCGAATACGATTTGATGCGGCTGGAAAAATTATTTATAAATTATTGCGGTTTTGTGCCGTTTATCGAGATTTTATCGGCAAGCAACCAACAAACATGTTTTAGCATTTTCGCTCATAAAAGTGACGCTGAAAGTGTTGAAAATGCGCTGAAATCAATGGGTTATACCAAATATTTGCAAGCAGGCGGCGAAACACCTAATGAAATGTTTAAAATGTTAAAGCTTGAAAATAATCTTTTAATAAAAAATATCGAAGACGATAAATCAAAAATAATCGATTTCGCCGAAAAAAGATTGGAAATTCAAGCATTATATGACATTGTTTCGGTCCGTAAAGATAAATATTCCGTTATAAATAAATTAGGATTAGGTAAAAAAACGTTCATTTTGAGCGGATATGTACCAAAAAAAGAATTTGATAATCTGAACAGCATTCTAACCGAACAATTCGGTGTATACAGCGAAATTACCGAATTGGACGCTGAAAACGGCGAAGAATATCCGATTCTGTTCAAAAATAATGCGGTTGTTCGTCCGGTTGAAACGATTGTTGAATCGTTCTCAATGCCGTCAAAAACGGATGTTGACCCCACTGCAATCACGGCTTTTTTCTATTATTTTTATTTCGGAATGATGTTTTCAGACGCAGGATACGGTCTTTTGGTCATGATTGTGTGTGGATTTCTCGGTTTTTTCATGAAAAATGTCAAACCGTCATTGCAAAATTCCATGCGAATGTTTTTTTATTGCGGAATTTCAACGACTTTTTGGGGTATTTTATACGGCAGTTTTTTTGGAGACGCAATAGGTATTATTTCAAAAGGTTTTTTCGGCGGTAATGCCGCGTTCAATCCGATTTTGTTCGATCCTATCAAAAAACCCATGGAACTATTGATTCTGAGTATTATTTTGGGAATGATGCAGATTTTGGGCGGACTTGTGATGAAATTTATTACAATGGCGAAAAATGGGGATTTAGCAGGTGCTTTTTTTGATGCGGGTTTATGGATAGATATTTTGTTAGGAATCGGCGTTTTCGTTTCGGGTATGGTTTTTGAAATAGAAACGGTTAAATATATAGGTATCGGTATGATTTTGGCAGGTGTCGGTGGACGGATTTTGTTTGGTGGACGAGAACAGAAAAATTTTATTTTAAGACTCTTAATGGGAATTATTTCATTATATGATATTACAGGTTATCTTTCCGACGCATTATCATATTCAAGATTAATGGCATTAGGTCTCGTAACAGGTGCAGTAGCGTCGGTTACCAACACAATGGGTTCACTGAACGGTTTTGGAATCGGCGGTGCGTTCATGTTTTTTGGAGTTTTCATTTTCGGACATTCCATAAATTTCGCAATTAATATGCTAGGTGCATATATTCATACCAACAGATTGCAATTTGTTGAATTTTTCGGTAAATTCTATGAAGGCGGCGGACGCAAATTCGAAAGTTTCAGCATGAAATCGAAATATATTAAATTGGATAAATATCAGGAGGATAAATAATGAGTTCTGGATTAGTAATTGCACTTTTAAGTATGGTATTGGCAATAACATTGTCCGGTTTCGGTTCGGTAAAAGGCGTGGGTATCGCATCTCAGGCGGCGGTTGGAGTATTGACGGAAGACCCGTCAAAATTCGGCAGACTGCTCGTTTTGCAATTGTTGCCGGGAACACAAGGTTTATACGGCTTTGTTGTAGCAATCATGGTCTTGGTTTCAACAGGCGTTTTAGGCGGAGAAGTCGATGTTTCATTGACGCACGGACTCGCATATTTCATGACTTGCCTGCCGATGGCTTTGGGTGGTTTTTATTCGGCGATTATTCAGGGAAAAGTAGCAGCGGCGGGTATTAATTTAATTTCAAAACGTCCTGAAGAAAGCGGAAAAGCTATAGTCGCAGCGTCACTGGTTGAATTGTATGCGATTTTAGCGTTTGTTATTTCGCTGCTTGTCGTTATTCAAATTCCCAATATTGCATAGGTGTAAAACATGGGTTTAGAACGTATTTTAAACAAAATAAATCAAGAGGCGTCGGAAAATTGTGAACTGATTTTATCCGAAGCAAAAAAAAGCTGCGAAGAAATTGCCGAAGAATATCGTCTTGACGCACAACGAAAGTCCGATGAAATCGAGTTTGTAGCACAAGAAAAAATAAAAAGCGATATTAATACCATAAAATCGGATGCTGAAATATTATGCAAACGAAAAGAATTATCAGCGAAAAAACAATTATCAGACAATATGGTAAAAACAGCGTATGAACATCTTTGTAAGCTCGATGACAACGCATATTTTGAAGTGTTTGCACGTCTTTTGAAATTGAATGCGCATAAAAATGAAAACGGCGAAATTTTATTGAATGAAAAAGATAAAAAACGGATTACGGATAATTTTTTAAAAATTTTAAGCGGTTACAAGCTTATAATTTCATCAGAAAACCGCCAAATTGATGCCGGTTTTATCTTAAAATATGAAAATATTGAAGAGAATTGCACATTTTCTGCGATCTTTAAAGAAAAAAAAGATCAAATTTCAGATGCCGTAAATAAAATATTATTTTCTCAATAATTAATTGATTATCGAAAACGAAAGGGATATAATGCACGCAGACGATTTTATTTTCGCAGTTTCGAATATTCGTGCCAACGAATTCAGACAATTGACTAAAAATGATATTGACATGTTTCTGAAAATGGAAAATGTCGATGACATCGTGCGTTCATTAATCGAACACGGTTGGTCGGCGGATGAATCGAATAAAGAAATCGAAATAAATGCCGAAAATTTGTTGCGGAACAAAACGCAAAAAGTCTGGAATTATATCCTCGGATTGACTAAAACACCTGAAATATTCAATTTTTTACTCTATAAAAATGATTTTCATAATTTGAAAGTAATTATCAAATCATTATTTACGGAAATTAAATACGATAATACTTTTTTATTTCCCAACACAATTGACGTAGAAATAATAAAAAAATGCGCAATGAACGGCGATTTTGATGAATTACCCGAATTTATACGCAATTCTGCTTCGGAAGCTTATGAAATCCTTGCGAAAACAAACGATGCACGGCTTTTTGACATTGTTTTGGATAAAGCTTCTCTTTTGGCGATGGCTTTTGAAGGAAAAAGAACGAAAAATAATTTTATCAACGGATTATGCCAAAAAATTATTGCATGTACAAACCTGAAAATGGCATTGAGAGCAGCGAAAACAACAGATAATGCACAATTTATTCAGGATATTTTGTGTCCGTGCGATTATTTTGATATAAACGAACTGGCATCGGCGGTTTTATCAGGAAATACCGAAAAATTCCTGTCGGAAACGATTTTAGCCGGTTGCGTCGGATATTTAAAATTTTCGCTCAGTTCGTTTGAAAAATGGACGGAAGACTTTATTTATCAGCATTTGGACGGTACGAAATACATGATAAACGGTATTGAACCGTTAATTTCGTATCTGTATACAGGTGAAAACGAAGTCAAAACATTGCGTATTATCATAACGGGCAAGCAAAATAATATTTCGCAGGAAATAATAACCGAACGTTTAAGGAGTGTGTATGTCTAAAAAAATCGGCGTAATCGGCGACGGAGATTCAATCCGTGGTTTTTCGGCAATCGGTATGGACATTTTTCCTGTTACCGACGCGGGTTCGGCGGCAAAAAAACTTCGCGAATGGGCTGAAGATTATGCAATTATTTATATCACGGAAAATATATGCGCCGAAATATCCAAAGAAATCGAACGTTATAAAAACAAAGCTTTACCCGCTGTTATCGCTATTCCGAACGCAAGCGGTTCTATCGGCTACGGAATGGATAATATTCGCAGAATTACGTTAAAAGCCGTCGGAACCGATTTGGTTTTTAATGAAAAATAAATGGAATTATAACCTTAAAATAAGGAGAAAAATATGAATAAAGGCGTAATTACTAAAGTTTCAGGTCCGCTTGTTGTAGCATCGGGAATGAAAGACGCCAATATGTTCGACGTAGTTCATGTTGCTGAAATCGGATTGATCGGCGAAATTATAGAAATGCGCGGTAATCGGGCTTCTATTCAGGTATATGAAGAAACGTCGGGTCTCGGTCCGGGTGAAAGTGTGACCACGACAGGTCTTCCGCTGAGCGTCGAACTGGGTCCCGGTTTAATGGGTAATATTTATGACGGTATTCAGCGTCCGCTGACCGAAATTATGAAACAAACAGGCACAAACCTGGAAAGAGGCATTCACATTCCGTGTCTTTCACGCGAAACAAAATGGCATTTTATTCCTGTTGTAAACGCAGGGGATTCAGTTACCGGCGGAGATATTCTCGGAACGGTACAGGAAACTGATGTTGTAATGCATAAAATCATGGTGCCGATCGGTAAAACCGGTATTATTCAGAACATTTCAGAAGGTGATTTTACCATCATTGAAACGGTTTGCACATTGAAAACAGAATTAGGCACAGAAAATATTATTATGATGCAGACATGGCCTGTCCGAAAAGGCAGACCTTATAATAAAAAATTGTCACCGAAAAATCCGCTGATTACGGGACAACGTGTTATTGATACGCTTTTTCCGCTTTCCCAAGGCGGTGTAGCAGCTATTCCCGGTCCGTTCGGCAGCGGAAAGACCGTCGTTCAGCACCAACTGGCGAAATGGGCGGCTGCAGACATCGTCGTTTATGTCGGCTGTGGTGAACGCGGCAATGAAATGACCGATGTACTGAACGAATTTCCCGAAATAAAAGATCCGAAAACGGGTAGTTCACTTATGCAGAGAACCGTGTTGATTGCCAATACTTCAGACATGCCTGTTGCAGCACGCGAAGCGTCGATTTATACGGGAATTACGATTGCCGAATATTATAGAGATATGGGCTATAACGTCGTGTTGCTCGGTGATTCGACTTCGCGTTGGGCGGAAGCTTTGAGAGAAATGTCGGGACGTTTAGAAGAAATGCCCGGCGATGAGGGTTATCCTGCTTATTTGGGCAGTCGTCTGGCGCAATTTTACGAACGTGCAGGACGTGTAATTTTAAACGGAAACAGCGGCAAAGAAGGTTCATTGACCGTTATCGGAGCTGTTTCTCCTCCGGGTGGCGATATTTCCGAACCGGTCAGCCAGGCAACGCTGCGAATTGTCAAGGTTTTCTGGGGATTGGATGACACTTTGGCTTATCGGCGGCATTTCCCTGCGATAAACTGGCTGAACAGTTATTCATTATATATTGACACATTGACCGAATGGTTTAATAATAATATCGACTCAAATTGGATGCACTTACGCCAAAGAATGATGTCATTACTGCAAGATGAAGCGGAACTGCAGGAAATAGTCAAACTGGTCGGCGTGGATTCGTTATCACCGTTGGATCGGTTAAAATTAGAAACGGCGAGATCTGTTCGCGAAGATTATTTACAGCAAAACGCATTCGACGAAATAGACACATATTCATCTCCGGATAAACAGCTTTGTATGATAAAATTAGTACTGGCATATTATGACAAGTCTCTGAAAGCTATACAAAACGGCGCCCCGTTCGGACTTATTTTTAAATTAAATGCACGTGAATTAATCGGACGTATTAAAAATGAGCCTGAAAACACAGTAGAATCATATTATGAAAAAGCTCTGCTGCAACTAGATAAAGAAATTGCCGAAACTTTTGCAAAGGAGGACGTGTAAATGCCGAAAGAATATAAAACCATCGAAGAAATAGCGGGTCCTTTGATGCTGATAAAAAATGTCGAAAACATAAAATATAACGAACTCGGTGAAATCGAACTGGAAAACGGTGAAATCAGACGTTGTAAAGTGCTGGAAGTAAACGGCGATACGGTGCTTATTCAATTGTTCGAAAATTCTGCAGGGATTAACCTTTCTTCGAGCAAAGTGCGATTTTTAGGACGCAGTATCGAACTCGCTGTTTCGGGCGACATGCTGGGACGCGTGTTCGACGGCTTGGGCAGGCCGATTGACGGTTTTGCTGAAATTATCCCCGAAAAACGCGCGGATATCAACGGTGTGCCGATGAACCCGACAGCGAGGAACTATCCTTCCGAATTTATTCAAACGGGAATCTCTGCAATCGACGGGTTGAATACATTGGTACGCGGACAAAAACTGCCGATTTTTTCGGGTTCGGGACTTCCGCACGCAAATCTTGCGGCTCAAATCGCTCGGCAAGCAAAAGTTCGCGGAAAAGATGAACAATTCGCCGTGGTTTTCGCAGCTTTGGGTATTACTTTTGAAGAGGCAAACTTTTTCAGAGAAGATTTTACGCGTACCGGCTCGATTTCGAGAACGGTCATGTTCATAAATTTAGCGAATGATCCTGCGATCGAACGTATTGCAACACCTCGTATGGCACTCACGGCAGCCGAACATCTGGCATTTGAAAAAGGTATGCATGTACTGGTTATCATCACGGATATCACCAATTATGCAGACGCACTTCGCGAAGTTTCGGCGGCACGCAAGGAAGTTCCGGGACGGCGCGGTTATCCCGGTTATATGTACACGGATTTAGCTTCGATGTACGAACGTGCGGGACGATTGAAAGGCAAAGACGGTTCGGTTACATTAATTCCGATATTATCTATGCCCGAAGACGATAAAACACATCCGATTCCCGACTTGACAGGGTATATCACAGAAGGACAGATTATTCTTTCACGAGAACTGAACAGACGCGGAATCACGCCGCCAATCGACGTTTTGCCGTCTCTTTCACGCTTAAAAGACAAAGGAATCGGCGAAGGGAAAACCCGTGCAGACCACGCAAACACGATGAACCAAATCTTTTCGGCATATGCACACGGAAAAGAATGCAAAGAACTAATGACAATCTTGGGCGAAGACGCACTAACGGATATCGACAAATTATATGCGGCTTTTTCGGATAATTTTGAAAAAGAATACGTTTCGCAGGGATATAACACTGACCGAAGTATCGAAGAAACACTGGATTTAGGTTGGAAACTGCTCAGAGAGTTACCGAGAAGCGAACTTAAACGAATAAGTAAAAAACATCTCGATGATTTTTATACTCATACCACTTAAAAAGTGAGACACTTTTTAAGCAGCGATTCGAAGAATCGCTGACAATGCTTTGCATTGTTGGTATGTAGCTCATGGTTAATCCACAGCGGCTTTTGCCGCTTTACAAGCTTCGCTTGTAATTGAAAACTGTGAACAGTTTCAAGTGGTTTAACTATATAATGTTGAGCAGTAATTTTTAATAAAAAAGCCTGTAAAAGGAAAAAAATATGGCGAAATTAACGGTAAATCCGACACGAATGGAATTGACAAAATTAAAAAAGCGTTTAACTGTAGCTGTTCGCGGACACAAGCTGCTTAAAGATAAACGTGATGAATTAATGCGTCAATTTTTACTGATGATCGGCGAAAACCGGTCGTTGCGAAAAACTGTTGAAGCGGGTATTAAAAAAGCGAATGAACACTTTATCGTCGCACGGTCGGTTATGCAAGACGAAATGCTGACATCAGCGCTCATGTTACCAAAACAAAAATTGACAGTTGACATCGGATATAAGAACGTCATGAGCGTTTCATTACCTGAAATGAAAGCGCAAATCAACAGCAACGCGGCGAGCGACAATTATCCGTACGGTTACGCATATACAACCTCTGATTTGGACGAAGCTGTGCTGACTTTCGATTTATTACGCGACAAACTCATTTTGCTTGCCGAAAAAGAAAAATCCTGCCAGTTATTCGATCTGTTGAAATTGAAAAGACCAGACGAAGGGTAAATGCGCTCGAACATGTCATGATACCGAATTTAAAGCAAACGATTAAATTCATTGCTATGACGCTGAGCGAAAACGAACGTTCGAATACAACGCGTTTAATGAAAGTCAAAGACATGATGGTAAAACAGCAGATTGAAAATAATTTATTATTAAAAAATAATATTGAATAAATTTTATAGGAAGTTAAATGATTAAACAAATGAAAAAAAGATATTTTTTGATTATGTTATTGATATTTATGTCAATAATACTAACATCGTGTAATAATTCAGACATAAAAGACAATGTAAACGATACACCTGTTATCACGCACAGATTCGATTTCGAAAAATATCCTGCAAAAGATTCAGATGAATTTGAATTTGCTAAAATGTATGAACTCGAATTAAAAAAAGAATACAGCATAAACGTAGTTTTTTTCCAAAATGATGTTTTTTATATTCTCGAAAGACAGAGCATTCCCGATATGCAAAATACCGATCCGGTTTCGATGATAACGGCTTATAACGCTAAAACTGACGAAAATTTTGTAATTCAGTCGAGTACGGAACAAACAGAATATCTGTATAATCTCTGCGGAAACAGCAATTATCTTTTTTGGCAGTATTATGCCGATTCGGCAGAGTTTTCGGATATATATATGTATAATATTTCGAGCGGAGAAATTTCTGTTATTGCACAGATAAGCTTGAGTTCGCAAATCAGCGTTTCCGAAGATTTTATTATCTGGACGGAAGACGAAGACCCTGCGAATATTCGTATTATTGCATATAATATTAAAAACGGCGAAAAAACCACGCTTAGCAATAATTATACAGGTATCGGCAATATTTCGTCGGAACAAAATATATTATTTTTAATGAAAACCGAAAACGAAAATTTTATAGTTGAATACAGTCTGGAATACAGCAAGATTTTGAATATTTTAGCAATAGATAATCTCGGTGAGGATGAAATTAATTATATTTATCCGGTTATTTCCGACACAGTCAATATATTTTGGTACTGTATCAACGAAATGTCAACATATGAATACTATGCATATAACAAGATTACGAAGATCAATACACAATTGACATATAACGAATTCGCAGCGGAGATTGATAACGGTTTATTTCTTTCACAAAAAACGAACGGAATTTTTCTGTTTGATTCAAACGAACAGATTCAATACAAATTTTATGGTGAAATTACGCAAAATTTGGAACTTTTAAGATTCGGTGACGTTAATTATGACGGTATTGTTGTCCGTGATAAAGAATTAAATAAGTGTTATTTTATTACTTTGAATCTGAAAGAATATAAAAATAGAAAATAGCGGATATAAATGATTTCGATAAAAATTTAAGCTAGAATAAAGGTTTTTATCGTATAATTATCTGTATGTGCAATAATGTATAAAGTCTGAAAGGAAAATTGCAAAATGAATAACAATGAAAAAGATTTGGATGAGATCTTGGGAGAAAGCACAACTGTAAATGACGCTAAAGCAAATAAATCCGACACTGAAAATAACGATACGGTCAAAACCGATGCAAAGAAAAAGAAATCGACATTATCACTGGATTTAGAAGAAGACAGCTTGCTTGACGATATTTTAAAAGACGAAAAAAAATCCGAACAAAAAACTAAAAGAACCAGCAAAATAAACTTGGAATATCAACCTGAAGAAAAAAAGACGAACATACAAACCGATTCGTCAAAACTCAATGTCGCTTTGAAAATCGTTTCGATGGTCAGTCTTATCGTTATTGCTGTGGTTGCAGTTACATTTTTGATAGTTTTCTTATTAGGCAACAGTGAAAGTAATCATATTTTAACATTCAACGGCAAAAAAATCAGCGTCGAAGAATATAAAATGTGTATAGATTTCGTAGATAAATCGCAGGAAGATTATAAAACTCAGGCGTATGATCTTTTAATTGACTATTTACTTATGAATAAAGCTATTGATGATAATAATATCACAATGACAGCCGAAGAAAACGAACAAATTTTGCAGTATATTCAACAATACAAAGATTATGTCGCCTCGCTTAATTTATTGGCTCCCAATATCACGGACAAACGCTTAACATATTTATTGCGTTCGGATTTATTGCTGCCAAAATTGCAGGCTTTATATTCGACAGACGAAATTGCCGATATGGACGATTATTTGGAACAATTGGATTATTATAAACGCGAAGGTATGCAGGATTATGCACAAACACAAATGCGTGTTATAATCACAGATACCGAACAAAACGCAAACGATGCACGTGATGAGTTATTGGCAGGTGCTGACATTGTGGAAACAGACATGAAATATTCGTTGTATAAAGATGAAGAAGGATATGCAATGCAAAAATTGAGTCTGAGCGAAATAGGTTTAGACGCAGATTTTGTCACTCATTTATTGTCATTACAAACAGGAAATATTTCCAACGTTCTCATGTTGCAGGAAGATACGGCTTATGCAGTATTTATCATGGACTTTATCTATATTCCCAACGATGAAGAAATTCAAGAAATATTCGATGAAATGTATAAATCATTCAAAAACAATGAACGGTTTTCGGAAGAGTATTATAAATGGTATGATGCCGCTAAAATCGTTCGCAATGATTCAGTATTTGCTAATTTTGTAAGATAAATTAATATTATAAACGACAGACTCATCTTAATAGTTTCTGTCGTTTAAATCAAAAAATAGATAATAAATCATCTCATATTTCATTATAAATTTATTATAATATAAATTATATAATTCTTTTAAAAAATATTTTGACAAATTTAATTTTTTATGCTAAAATAGTAATAAATATACATAAATATAAAAAATTAAAATACTGAGAGGTGTACCAATGGACGAAATGCAAATTCAGGCAATTTTACAGACATTTCCGGTCGGAAACGGGTATAAACGCGAAGGAATTGTTGATTTCATCATATTTTCAGAAACTCAAAAACAATCTCTCTTAACTGAAAATGATTTGATGAAACAAAAACTTGCCGACTGTGTTATAGCTATCAAAAGACTTTCCGCTGAAAAAGGGGAATTACAGCAAGAAATCGAAAATACGCAAAGCACGAACATTTCACAAAGCGAAATCGACGCTGATATCCAAAATATTAAAGATGAATGCCAATTAGAAATAGCGTCTTTAAAAAGCGAATACGAAAAGCAAAACGCAGAACTAAAAGCTCAATCGGATATTTCAGCACAAACAATCAACGATAATCAAGTAAAATTAAACGAATTACAATCACAGGTAACAGCATTGCTGCAGGAAAAACAACAAAACCTCGAAACAATTAATCAGCAGCAGCAGACAATTGTTCAACAACAGCAAGCACAAGCGGCTTACGCAAACTCAGTGCCGAAAAACGATGATGTCAGCGTAATCGCCGAAATAATCGTAGATGCAAGAAAAATGGCAAACAGCATAGTTGCTTCGGCAGGCGCTCAGGCAATAGAAGCCAAACAAAACGCCATGGAAGACTTGAAAGAAATCTATGATATAGCCAGACAAATGCATTTCATGGTAGCCATGTCCAAACAACAAAGCGAAAGCACTTTCAATAAAATAGAAAAACAATTCAGACAATTGGGAGCGTCCATCAAAAAAGAAGACGAAAACATAAGCTTTTTAACGGACGGAAATTAAAAACTTATACCATATAAAGATGACAGAAACCTAAATTTCTGTCATCTTTTTTGCAAAATTTTAATCAATTAAAATTTATAATCATATCACTTAAAAAGTAAAACACTTTTTAAACAGCGATTCTACGAATCATTGACAATGCCGATCATTGCCGGTATACAGTTCATAGTTAATCTACAGCGGTTTTTCTGCCTTACAAACTCCGCTTATACCTTTAAATTGTTAACAGTTTTCGGGTAGTTTAACTATAAAATTTTAATTGCGTTAATTCTGCCCATCCTAATCTGCTCAATAAAACATTCGCAGTTCCGTTGGTTATAACCCTGTCCGCAACACATTTCGTCCCTTTGAACTCTATGTCCAGGACTTTAGTACAACCGCAGGGAGCTTTGTAAATAAATCCGTTCAAAAGCACTTTGTCATTCGGCATATAATAAGTACTGTATCCCAATTTTTTCAGACGATTGATTTCTTTGCCCAATTTCTTTGTGAAAACATCCCATTTCACGGTATTTTTCACAAAATCATACGGACATTGCTTACCCGTAATGTCAAAATGCCGGTACGCCGCGGATACATCAATGCCATATTTCACAAAATCCCTCGCCGCAACTAAAACCGCATTATCGCAGGCCTTTTCCCAGTCGCTGTTATTGCAGATTTCGTATGAAATAGTTTTGTAATTCGCTTTATTTTCAAATATTTGTTTGGCAATCTTCGTTTGTCCGTTATACCCGTTGTTTAACGAATATTGTCTGTCTCCGCTGTGCCATGAAACTTCATTTTGCGGAATGCACAGCACTGCGTCGTTTTCGTCTATGTACCAGTGTGCCGAAACAAAACTAAATCCCGAACCGTCCGCTTCTTTGGCGTTTCCTGCACTGTCACGCTTATATTCACGGCTCACATATTTCGCATGATTCATCTCTGTAGCCGTTTTACTCTCGTTACCCGTATAATGAAAAACTCCTCCGATAGGTTTAATAATACTCCCGCCCCGATTCGGGTGTCCTTTGTTGATTAATTTGCTGAAATATTCCAATTAAACCCTCCGATTACTCGTTTTCGGACTTGAAATCTCTGTTCATCACAAAAACTTCCGCCAAAATCATTTGTTCCAGTTCTTCATCACTGATGTTTTTTATATTGTTAATTTCAACAGCTTCTTTTAATTTGCCGAAAACATATTCATATTTAACATTTCCGCTCTTTTTGGTATTAAATATCTGTTCGGCATTTGCTACTAAAATACTCACTACGCTGCTTAAAAAATTTTGCGTATTTGTTTTTGTGTTCATTGTCAGCCAATTTTTCAAAAAAGGAATGACAAAATAACAAAGCACAGCTAAAACAATATAAAAAATTCCATTCAATATAATACTGATATAATCCATTTTTCCTCCATTTTATATTCATACCGCTTAAAAAGTGGGACACTTTTTAAGCAGCGATTCGAAGAATCGCCGACAATGATTTGCATTGTTGGTATGTAATTCATAACTAATCCACAACGGCTTTAGCCGCTTTACAAGCTACGTTTGTAATTGAAAACTGTTCATAGTTTTCAAGTGGTTAACTATACTTCTCAATTTTAAAAATAATTTCATTTAATAATTCTTCTGCTTTGACTTTTTTCCCGTTCTCAATGTTTTTGAAAACCTTGTCAAAAATCGCCGCTTGCGTATACAAAATCACCCGATTTGTTTTTTCGCTTTCTTCCAGCCGTTCCTGCATATCTTTCATCCGTATTCTGATACCCGAAAAAAATTTAATATAAGCCATCAGAGAAACAAATAATCCGCTGACTGATACTGAAACAACCGCTTTTAAGATAATTTCCAAATAATCCATTAACCCTCCATAAATTTTCCCCATTTATCAATATCCGAAATTTCATTTTTCGTTTAATATTTCATAAATATTTTTACCAGATAATCCTTACATATCCGCTGCCGCCCGCTTCTGCAGGAACCGAAACCCCCGCCGCACCGCCGTAACCGTAATCG
>JGI994J12354_10002862_pt1 | contig 16486 bp, 15 predicted proteins | sample IntmicLarv3ML3BL_FD_12354 | JGI IMG/M metagenome (IMG submission 12354) | reverse complement strand
TAGTAATAAATAATTAAAAGATTAAAAATCAAAAGATTTCACACTTTTCCCTTTAAAAGTGTGGCAAAAAACTTTAACAGCAACCACTACGTGGTTGCTAAAAAGGGTCAAGGGTGTAACTCTTGCAGTGGTTTGAAGGCAATGCCTTGACGGAGTCTCCAAGGTCTGGTCTTTTCTTCACTTAAAAAAATAAATCGCACTTTTCTTTAATTTTCATTTCTGTGAAATAAGTTTCTTCTAGCGGAATCCATTCTTCTATAAATCGATTTAACATTTTACTATTTCTTTTTGTGATTCGTTCAATTTGAGTTTGATAAGGAACTTCTAAAAAAATTTTAAGGTCGTAATATTTTATTAAATTGGGGTGCATACTATATACCCCTTCTACAATATTAAGTTTAAGCGGATTTACATATATAGGGGTCAATAAATCTTGTGTTTTACAACAGTAAGGTGCATAAGAAAAAATCTCATTACTAGAGAGTTTAGCAAGAATTTCTTCTTCAAATCTTTCATAATCAACATTACCACCAACAGTATTTAAACGAGTTTCAGTTCGCTGATCAGGTTGTAGAAAAAAGTTGTCCATAGAAAAAACATTACATTCATAAGTTTCAGCTAATGATGAAGCAAGAGTAGTTTTTCCAGACGCACAACCCCCATCAATTGCTATAACGATTTTATCTTTTTCTTTTACTAATTTATCAATAGAAGAAATTAAAGAGTTATACATTATAAAATCCTCCTCTTTTTTAACAGTATAGTTAAAAATGGTATAAGTATAATTTGCAAAATTAATCCTGGAATTGCATTAAAGAATGCGCCCATCATAAATATTTGAAATGTAAAATCCCATCCTAACCTGTTAAATAAAAACATAGTAACTCCACCCCAAACAATGCGACCTGCAATCATTGCAGTTATAAGGGAAAAATAAATATTGTATGGATGTTTAAACATATAAATTGTAGGTTTTTTTAGTGGGCTGTTAAATTCTACAGGGTGTATAACATTTGATTCAGTTTTTAAAGATTTAAAATTATATAAAAATCCAATAACTGCACCATATGTTGCTAACTCAAAAGCCATAGAAACGCCTATAGGATAAATAGGTGGGCTTCCAAATAAAAAAGAACGCGCTAAAGGCAAAGCAAACCCAATCATTAGCCCATATTTCCAGCCAGAAACTATGCCAGTTAATAGCACGGGAATATGCATAGGTAAAAGCATATTCCCTATTGCAGGAACTTGTGCAGTAACAAATGGCAAAACCAAGCCAAGTGCAGCAAATACTGCAGGTAAAGTAATAGTTTTAATGGTGTTATTTTCTCTCATTAAATTTTTGGCAAGGAAGTCTTGCCAGCCTCCATTCCTATTATGCTTCTTCTTTTAGTAATGATTCTACCTCTTTTAGGTATTTAGGAATATTTATATTTTGAGGGCAATGTTTTTTACATTTGCCACACTTGGTACAATCTGAAGCACTTCCAGTATTATCTTGAGTACTCAAATTTCTATAATACATTTTTTGGAACCAAAGTTTATTAAATTGTTTAGCTTGATTGTACATAGAAAAATAACTATGTATCGGAATATTTTTAGGGCATTTTCCACTACAATAACGGCAAAAAGTACATGGAATGATAGAAGTATTTTTTATTATGGTTGCAACTTCTGCAAGCATATCTTTTTCAGTTTCATTCAAAGGGATAAATTCTTCCATATATCCTGTATTATCTTTTATTTGTTCGATATCACTCATACCACTGAGAACCATAATTACATCATCTAAAGACGCACAGTAACGTATTGCCCAAGATGGAACTGACGCGTTAGAGTCATAATCTTTTAATAATTTTTCTGCAGAATCAGGAACACCTGCAAGTGAGCCACCTTTTACTGGTTCCATTACAATAACAGGTTTTCCATGTTTTTTTGCGACTTCATAACATAATCTTGACTGAATATCTGGGCTTTCCCAATCCAAATAGTTTATTTGTAGTTGAACAAAGTCCATTTCAGGGTGATTTGTCAGTACTTTATCAAGTACGTCTGCAGTATCATGGAATGAAAAGCCGATATGTTTTGCTTGTCCAGAAGCTTTCACTTTTTTCATAAATTCAAAGCCGCCCCATTTTACTGTGTTATCGTATCTTAAATGGCTTATGTTATGTAGTAAATAATAATCGAAATATTCTACTCCGCATTTCTCTAGTTGCTCATCAAAAAATTTCTGATAATCGTCAGGGCCTTCAACTGAAAAAATTGGCATTTTATCAGCTAAAATAAATTTTTCTCTTGGGTGACGTTCAACCAAAGCTTTTCTTAAAGCAATTTCACTATACTGCGCATGATATACATAAGCTGTATCAAAGTATGTAAAACCTTTTTCCAAAAAATAGTCAACCATAGCACATGTCTGTTCGTGGTCAACGCTTGATTCATCATTTTTGTTAGTCACTGGCATTCTCATAAACCCAAATCCTAATTTTTTCATAATGTCTTCTCCTTATTGTAAACATATATTTTTTTATTACCCTAAAATTATAAACATTTGAACTCACTAAACGCAAGTATTTTTTAAAAGATTAAAAGATTAAAACCGTGAGACTCCGTCTCACACTCTGCAAACTTTTTGAAAAAAGTTTGACAAAAACTTTAGCAGCAAGTGCTATGCACTTGCTGTAAAAAGATTAAAGATATTAAAATCTTGGGACTTCGTCCCAAACCCTACAAACTTTTTGAAAAAAGTTTGGCGAAAACTTTAGCAGCAAGTACTATGCACTTGCTGTAAAAAGATTAAAGATATTAAGATCTTGGGACTTCGTCCCAAACCCTACAAACTATTTGAAAAAAGTTTGGTGAAAACTTTAGCAGCAAGTGCTATGCACTTGCTGTAAAAAGATAAAAGCGCGCGCGGAGCGTGCGCAATTACGCGGTCAAGCGCGCGTGCGCTTGTTGGGGTTTGGGGCTGAAAGCCCCAAGGTTTTAATCTCTTGACTTTAATCTTTTAAATTTAAAGTTGACAGTAACTGTACTATGTCATATAATACAGTTGAGTTGAAAAATATACAGTGTTGTGAGGTGAACAAGTGTTTCAGATTGATTTAAAAAGCAGAAAAGCAATATATGAGCAAATAGTGGATAATTTTAAACGTCTTATTTCCACCGGTGTTTTGAAAAAGGATGAAAAAGTTCCATCTATTCGAGAAATGGCGAAGATTTTAGCAGTGAACCCTAATACTATACAAAAGGCTTATAGGGAACTTGAAAATCAAAATTATTTTTATACCATTTTAGGGCAAGGTAGTTTTATTTCAGCTCCGCCAGAATTCACTAATGTGAAGGAAATACGAGCGAATTATGGAAATCTTAAAACTATAATTAATGAACTGATGTTTTTTGGTGAATCAGAAGAAGACATTTTAGAGTTTGTAAGGAAAGAGTGTGCTAACTCTATAAAACGAAATTAGACATATAAGGGGGCAAGTATGATAGAAATTGATTCTGTAACAAAAACATTTGATGGGTTTACAGCCCTTGATAATTTCAGCATGAATATAAAAAAAGGTTCGATTTATGGGTTGATAGGGGTAAATGGTTCTGGAAAAACAACTATTATCAAGCATATTGCAGGTATTTATAAACAAGATAAGGGATCTATATTGTTTGAAGGTGAACCTGTTTATGATAATGCATTAGTAAAAGAACGTGTAGGTTTTATTCCTGATGATATGCATTTTTTTACTAACCATTCTATAAAAGCTTTGAGAAGTTTTTATCGCAATATATATAAAAATTGGAATGATGAAAGATATGAAAAGCTAGTTAAACTTTTTAAACTTGATTCAGGTCGTAGAATAAATAAATTTTCTAAAGGTATGCAGAAGCAAACAGCATTTATATTTGCTATGTCTATTATGCCAGATTTTTTATTACTAGATGAACCTATAGACGGTTTAGACCCAATTGTAAGGAAGTTACTAATGCAAGAGGTTATGGAAGATGTTGCTGATCGTGAATTGACGGTTTTGGTATCTTCTCATAATTTAAAAGAGATGGAAGGTATATGTGATGCGGTAGGTATTATGAAAAACGGAAAAATGTTAATAGAAAGAGATATAGACGACTTAAAGTCAGATATACATAAGGTGCAAATTGCTTTTAAAGATAGCACCCAAGTAGATGATTTAAAATACAAAACGCTAAATATTTTGCATAAAGAAAAACAAGGAAGTGTGGAGTTACTAATTGTGAGAGGTAAAGAAAATGATGTTATCGGTAATATTGAAAATTTGAATCCTGTAATATATGACTTACTACCACTTACATTAGAAGAAATTTTCACATATGAAACAGGAGGTGAATTTAATGAAGTCCCTTATTAGTTTAGCTCTGCTTAAGGAACAAGTGAAAAAATCTTTACCACTCATGATGGTGTCAATAGTATTTTATTTGGGGCTATTAATTATGCTATATGGTAGTTCAGCAGTTTCTGGACCGCACCTAGCACTTAATTTGCTTGGTATGGATAACCCAATAATGTTAGCTTATAAGATCTTTATGACAATGGCTGTTGTAGTAAGTTTATTTTCATATTTGTTCAAACCTTCGACTACAACAGCTATGCATTCATATCCATTTAGCAAGAATCAATTATTTTTTACTAATACATTAGCAGGACTTATAATTTTAATTTTTCCATTACTTTTATTCTGTATTGCTTTTTTAACTCCGATTATTGTGCAAGAATTTCTACAAGATTGGGGACTTTTTATACCAGTAAATTTGTTTCCAAATGGTATAAATGTTGGTGAAACTATTAATTCATTTTCTCAGGTATCAGGATTTTTTATGCGCAGTGTTTTTATTATTATTTTCAATTTTGCATTATTTTTATTTGCGCTTATGGTGTCTGGTCATGCATTAATTTATGTCTTGGTATGTTTAGCTTTGCTTTCAATTCCATCAATAATTAGCGTTATGGTGGACTCTATACAAACATATTTTAGTTTCGGATATGTCCCTAGGAGTAGGGGGGACCTTATTATTCAAGCTTTCAGATATGTAAATCCTACTATGCTAGGAAATATGTTTCATGTACTCCATATGCCCGTGGGTGTCTCGCTTACAGCAGGTGAATTACCTGTAAGTGGCTCTAACTTTGCTTCATACTTAATAAGACAAATAGGTATTGCAATAGTTCTATTTGGGGGAGCATTTTACTGTAACAATAAGAGACAACAAGAGTATGCAGGACATTCTATTGTATTTAAGCCAGTAAATAGCGTTCTTATATTTTTTGTTTCATTAACAGGAATGTCTTTCTGGGCTATGCTTTTTTCAAATATTTTTCGAAGTATGAATGGCATATATATGAGTCTTATTATTGGGTTTATAATAACGTACTTTATATCTCATATGATAGCTGAACAATCTTTTTATATCTGGAGAAAAGCAAAAAAAGATTTTCTTAAACATGTAGGAATATTATTTGCTGGTTTTCTATTTATAATTGTATTTGTTTTCTACGATTTACGTGGATTTTCTACGAAATCTCCAGCTATTAATCAAATACAAGGTGTATCATTAGATAGACATTTACCACATATTGATATGACTAGATTAAGTAAAATAGAAGCTTCAGTACTTGAGAATCGCTTTATTTCAAACCCTGAAATTATAGCTAATGTAAGTGCCTTGCATAATACGATCATTCAAAACCAAGCTGTATTAAGACCTGTATTTTTAGAGGTCTTTAGTGGGCAACATATTATCTCTGATGAGGAAATGCAACCTCAGGTTATAAATATTAATTTTAAATTGTACGATGGTAGTATATTATCTAGGCAATATGTTTTACCAGCTCACTTTGCAGAAGAACATGGGGTATCAGACTTAATACCTGAAGAATATGCTATCTTTGCAGAAACAGATATATTTAATATAGAACATGAATTTATTAGGGATATGGGAGTTACAATGCACCGATTCAACGGTAGAGAAAGTATTTATATTTCAGATATTGATGAAATTAATTCTTTAATTGAGGTAGCAAAACAAGATGCTATATTAAATAGACGAAATAGAGATTATCGCCTATTTAGTGATGTTGACAGTATAACTGGTATCCATATATGGATTACACTAGATCAGAATGCTGGAAACAGGTGGTTTGGGACTCGAATAAACCCATCTTTGCATTTATCTAGCTTTGAAAATGTTGAGGCGTGGCTCTATGACAACGGTTATATAGATTAGCCCGATTTATTTGCAAGCGCATATGCGCTTGTTTTTTGTGTTACTTTTTTTTAAAAGCGACTGAGATTTGGGGCAGAGCCCCATATTTTTTTAGCCAATAAACTTTTTATAAAAAAGTATTAGTTGTTGACTTATTAGTTGTTTATAATGTATAATTTTCTCAGAAATTTAGAAACTATATACAAAAAAGGGGAGATTTTATGCTAAATAATCTTTTTAGTTCATTTGATTTAAAGGGTAAAACTATTAAAAATCGTTGCGTTGTTCCTGCTATGGTGACAAATTATTGCGAAAGTGATGGAACTGCATCAGAGCGTTATATCGCTTATCATGAAGCCAGAGCTAAGGGCGGATTTGGTTTAATCATAACTGAGGATTATGTTGTTAATCCAACAGGTAAAGGTTTTAGTAATGTCGCTGGCTTGTGGAATGATGAACAGATAGAAAGTCATAGTAAACTTCCAGAAGCTGTTCATAAATATGGAACAACAATATTAGCACAAATATACCATTGTGGTCGCCAAAGCAGCAAAGCAGTAACAGGTGCAGATCTTTATGCTCCGTCTGCGATAGCGTGCCCGTTTAGTCCCGATACGCCTTTAGAACTTACTGAAGAAGAAATTTTAAAATTAGTAGAAGATTTTGGCGATTGTGCTTTACGAGCAAAAAAATGTGGTTTTGATGGAATAGAAATTCATGGTGGACATGGATATTTAGTAGCACAATTCATGTCGCCTTACTCAAATAAAAGAACAGATGAATACGGTGGTAGTCTAAATAACCGTCTTAAGTTCCCTGTAAAGATTATTAAAAATATTCGTGAAAAATGTGGCGATGATTTTATTATAGGCTTTAGAATTTCTGCAGATGAGTTTATAGAAGGCGGAAGAACTTTAGAGGTTACAAAAGTTATAGTACCTGTCCTAGAAGATGCAGGGATTGATATTATACATGTTTCGGCTGGTTGCTACGCATCGGCAGATGCTATTATTCCACCAGCATATGTAAAGCCTGCTTGGATAGCTGACATGGCAAAAGAAATAAAAGAAATAGCAAAAGTTCCTGTAATATCAGTTGGAAGAATAAACACTCCAGAAATTGCAGATAGCGTTATAGGTTCAGGAAAAGCTGATTTTGTGGCTATGGGACGTGCTTCATTAATAGATCCAGATATGCCAAACAAAGCAAAAGAAGGACGTTTTGAGGATATCAGATATTGTATTGGCTGTAATTATGGCTGTATTGGAGTATTATTCTCAAATAATCCGATAAGATGTGTACTGAATCCAGTCTTAGGAAAAGAAAATGAACCAGCTATTACACATGCCGAAAAGTCTAAAAAAGTTGCTATTGTTGGAGCTGGACCTGCTGGTTTGGAAGCTGCAAGAGTGGCGAAAGAAGCAGGGCATGATGTAGTAGTATACGAAAAATCTGAATATGCTGGTGGGAACTTCAGGTTGGCTGCAATACCACCATCAAAGGGCGAAATTTCCAGTTTTATATCATGGCAGCTCAAGCAATTGAAAGATTTGAATATAGAAATTAAATACAATACAGAAGTTACGAGCCAATTTTTAGATGAAAATCCTGCTGATGTAATTATAATTGCAACAGGATCATCGTCGATTAAGCCACCTATTGCTGGAGCTAATCTTCCTCATGTGGTAACAGCTAACGATGTTTTGTCGGGCAAAGTAAACGTTGGCTATAGGAATGCTATTATTGGTGGCGGACAGGTTGGGGCCGAAGTCGCAAATCATTTAGCAGTCCATTTAAAAAGTGTAACTTTGATAGAGATGGGTCCTGAAATAGCGTCTGGCGAGGCTTTAGCACCGAGATGGCATTTATTAAAATCACTTGATAATCGTAAAGTGGATATATTAACAAATACAACTGTTAGCGAGATAACGTCTGAAGAAGTAAAGCTCAGTAATGGTAGAAGTATTGGTGCAGATACAGTTATTCTAGCGGTGGGTTATAAAGAGGAAAATAGCCTTTTTGAAAGTTTAACGCAAAAAGGACTTGATGTTAGAGTCGTAGGAGATGCAAAAGCCATAGGGACTGTTATGGATGCAACAACTCAAGGTTACAATGCAGGTTTAGATATTTAAGAACACATATTCATGTATTCATGAAATGGAAAAGACCGTGGACTCCGTCCACACCTGCAAACTTTTAAAAAAGTTTGACCAAAACTTTGTAAGCGAGCACGTATGTGCTCGCAAATAAAGCGGTCAAGCGTGCTACGCTTGCTGGGGTTTTGGGGCGAGTAGCCCCAAGGTCTTAATATTTTTATTGACATTATTATTTCTTTGTATTATAATAACAGCCGTTGTAAATGGTTTGCCCAAGTAGCTCAGTCGGTAGAGCAGAGGACTGAAAATCCTCGTGTCGGCGGTTCGATTCCGTCCTTGGGCACTTAATCCTTGTGGGTCACTAGCTCAGTTGGTAGAGCACTGGACTTTTAATCCAGTTGTCCCGGGTTCGAACCCCGGGTGACTCATTAACAAAAAAATCTCTATTCGTTACTAGCTTAACGAATAGAGATTTTTTTGTTAGTTTTTAAAGAATTTTTTAAAAAAATTAAAAAATCTTGTTACCAAAAGGCATTTCCAGACGTTATATATTATGTAGGATAAAATTTGATATAATGGTATAAATTAAGTAATTTCAGTAAGTAAAATATAAAGCCACATTAATATTTAACTGTCAAATGAAAAAATGAGAATTGGTTATGTTTAATATCCAATGAAATTAAGAAGGGGAATGTTTATGAAGAAATACTTAGCAATTGGTTCAGCAATGCTTTTAATGGGGATTAATAGTATTTCAGAAAACGAGTCAGAGAATACTGATTTTCAAAATGAAGCAACCATAACAATTGACTTTGATAATAATACTTATACTTTATTTCAATATACAGGAGAAATCGTGGCAGGTTCATGGAATGGTTCAGTTTTGTTAGGTACAGGATCTTTTACTGGTATAGCGAACTTTTTTAATATTGATTTTGGAAATTTAAGAGTTACTAGTGATTCTAATAATCCAAGCAATGTTAGTTTACAGTTGATTCGTGACCTAGGTGGTGCAGTAGTTAATACTACTGATTCATTAGAACCAGGTGATACTTGGAATACCAATGTTGGAAGTATTGGCGGGCATTCAGTAAGAGGTAGAGTTGTTAGCGGTGGTCAGAGTGGCAGTTATTCATTTTCTCTAAGATGGTAATTTAGAAAAATATTTGTAGGATACTGCATATATTGGAAAAATAGGCAAGCACGAATGTGCTTGCTTATTTTTAGTATCTTTAGTAATATCTAATAAACGAGAGGGGGAATATTCATGAAAAAATATTTAGCAATTGGTCCAGCAATGTTTTTAATGGGCTCTACAGTTACTTATGGTATTATGGAAAGTAGATTAGGAAATACTAGTTTTGAGAATGATACCTATATTTTATCTAATCATAATGATGGAACAGAAGAAGCTGTGGCAACTGACGTATGGGTTGGCTCAAATCATTTAAGTTTAGGAATGCTTAACTTAACTCATTTTGGCAGAGGAGGTTCTACCTTCAATTATTTGAGTACAGAAGGTTTTAGTAATATAAGAAACTTTACTAATATTGATTGGCAAAACCTAACGGTTTCTAGTGATTCTAATAATCCAAGTGATATTAGTTTAGTGTTGATTAATGACTCTAGTGGGGAAGTAGTTGATACTGTTGATTCATTAAGCCCAGGTACCACTTGGATTGGTCAAACAAGGGGTATCGGTAACCATACATTAATAGGTAGAGCTGTTGACGAGGCTGGCCGGTTCACACTTACTTTAAAATGGTAAGTTAGTATATATAAATATTTGGAGACTATAGCCTCCAAATTCTAGGCAAGCACATTAGTGCTTGCTTATTTTTTTGTATCCCTTAATATGCTTGGCACCATAAAAAAAGCAAGCGCATATGCGCTTGCTTCTAAAGTTTTTGGTCAAACTTTTTTCGAAAAGTTTGCGGGTGTGGGCAGAGCCCACGGTTTTAATCTTTTCATTTTTTAATCCTTTTATGTAACACCATAATGCGTAATGCAGTTTTGCTGTAAGCTTTCTTTTACATTAATAACCCTTTGGTTTCTTGAGCCTCTGTACTTTAAATTTAAATCTTTTTCTTCTACTAAAAATTTACCGTCTATAAGAATATCTATTTGCTTTAATAATTCATGTCTTTTACTGTCACTTAGAATGTATTCATAAGTATAACCACTCCAAGCCCATATATCTTTATCTGGAAATTTCGTTTTAAAGGTTTGACATAAGTTAAGTAATCCATCTACATTTTCAAGTGCAAAGGGTTCACCGCCAAGAAGCGATAAACCAAAGTAATGTATTTCTTCATTGCCTATTGTATTAATTATTTTGTTTTTATGTTGCTCTGAAAATTCTTCACCAATATCGAAGTTCCATAATCTTTTATTAAAGCATCCTTGGCAGTAATGGGTACAACCACTCACAAAAACGGATACCCTTAGACCTTCGCCATTTAAAATATCTATAGGTTTTATTTCTGCTATTCTCATTTGTAACACCACTTTAGAATTATTTAATAATGTTTAAATCTGTGCGCTATTTCATCTCGTTTACCTTTGTTTAATGGTCGATGTGACGGTTCGGCTAAGTAACCACTTACTCGTCTTATACATGAACAAGTTTTTTCATCATTATTGCCACAATTAGGACACTCAAACCCTGATTCTGTTGCAAGAAATTCACCTTTATAATCGCATTTGAAACATACATCAGCAGGAGTATTAATAGCAAAATATCCTACTCTGCTATATGCATAATCCCATAATACTTCAAGAGCTTTTGGATTATTAACCATAGAGTTAGTTTCTACGTAAGTGATGAAACCACCTGGTGTAAGACTTTGAAAGTTGCTTTCAAAATCTATCTTTTCAAAAGCAGTACATTCTTGTTCAGCATCTAAATGAAAGCTATTAGTTAACCAGCTCTTATCGGTTATGCCTTCTATTTCACCATATTGACTTTTTAGAATTTCCTCAAATTTATAGCAGAGACTTTCAGAAGGAGTACCGTATATAGAAAACCCATATCCAGATTCTCGTTTCCACTCTGCAACTTGTTGATTCATAAATTTTAAAATATCAATCCCTTTGTTAATCATGTCCTCATTTTTGAATAGATTTTTTCCATACAAATATTTTATCGTTTCGTGTAGCCCAATATAACCAACTGATATAGAAGCTCTGCTATTTTCTAAAAGTTTATCTATAGTATCATCTTTATCTAAATATACACCAGTTGCACCATTAGAGTATAGTATAGGAGCCACTTTTGCTTTAGTTCCTTTTAAGCGTTCTATTCTATAAAGAAGTCCTATTTTAGTTATTGCCATTTTTTCTTTTAGCAAATCAAAGAAATCTAAATCATTATTCTTTGATTCAATAGCTATTTTAGGAAGATTAATTGTAATTGCGCCCATGTTAAATCTACCGTCATGTAATTCTTCACCGTTTTCATCTAAATATCTAGGTAAAAAGCTCCTGCAACCCATAGGAAACTTAAAACTACCTGTAAGCTCTATAATTTTATCGTACATTAAAATATCTGGGTACAGTCGTTTTACACTACATTTTAGTGCTAGTTCTTTAATATCATAATTTGGATCTGAAGGTTTTAAGTTTAAACCATCTTTTAATACAAATACAAGTTTAGGGAATATAGGAGTTTTACCTTCAGCCCCAAGCCCACGTATTCTATTTTCTAAGATTGATTTTTGTACTAATTTAGCTTCCCAAGAGGTACCAAGCCCAAATCCAAGAGTATTGAAGGGTGTTTGTCCATTTGCAGAAAACAGCGTATTTATTTCATATTCCAGAGATTGAAAGGCATCGTGAGTTTCTTTACTTGTTAACGCAACAGCATAATGCCAAGCTTTTTCATATTTTTCTTTATTAACTAAATCATCATAAAATGTATTGAAATCATCATCAACTTCTATATTATATAAAAATTTTAATCCAGTTTTAAAATGTTTATTAAATGACTTGCTAACATATTTTTCTAAAGTAATATCTATATTATTAATTGTGTTACCGCCATATATGTGACTTGCCACTTGTGCTATTATTTGCGCAACCACTGCACAAGCTACAGATATAGATTTTGGTTCTTCTATAGTTGCATTTCCAAGTTGAAAACCTTTTTCCAACATAGTTTTTATGTCGATTAACATACAATTGTACATGGGAAAAAAAGGACTATAATCTAAATCATGAAAATGTATGTAACCCTCGTTATGATTTTTTACAACTTCTTTGGGAATAAGATAGTTAAGACCCCAATCTTTAGAAACAATACCAGCAAGTAAATCTCTTTGTACAGGAATAACTGTAGGATTTTTATTAGCGTTGTTTTCCATTAAATCTGTATCTGTTAAGTCTATTAAACCCTGTATATTTTTCGTTATTTCTTGATATTTTCTTCTTTCATTGTCTCTGCTAGTTCTATATTGAATATATTCCCTAGCTACATTCTTAAATGAACTTTTCATTAAGGTCATTTCAACTATTTTTTGTATTTCGTCTACGGTACTATTATCTTTTAATTTTTTATTTATCTTCTCTGTTATTTCACTAATTTCATTTTCTGACATTCTTTTTTCATTATGACACAGCGTGTTTTGTGCTTTAAAAATAGCGTTATAAATTTTATCTTTATTAAAATTTTCTATTTTTCCATCACGTTTAATAATTTTCATAATCAACCAGCCTTTCCTCTAAGTTATAAAGTAAAACAACTCTAATATAGCAAAAAACAACGCTATATTAGAGTCATACAATATTGGGTACAAGTAGCAACTGTATATAAATATTAAAGTTATAATTTTTCTATCGAAAAACTACAATGAATGTCGCTATGAAATCTTTAATTAAATTATAACATACAAGCTAGGAAAGTAATATGGATTTATTAGTACAATATATTATTTAGTTAAATTAACATCTTTTGCTTTAATGCAGAAAGATGATATTATTAAATTTGTCGTTAAATCATTTAGATAGTTTTATTTATAAAATAAAATGACTTTAAAGATTCTATTTGTTACTACTAGCAATTACATTGTTAGTAACATTAGTATTTAGTGCTCTACGAGTGTTTTTAGTATTTCCATTAAGAAGTCTATCTACTCCATTAGCAGTTCCATCAACAACTCGCTCTACACCATTGGCAGTACCACCAACGATTGTATTAACGCCATTAGCAGTACCATCAACAACCCTTTCTACACCACGAGCTGTGCCATTAACAACTCTATTTATACCATTTGTAACACCATGAGCTGCTCTGTTTATACCATTAGTTAGACCAGCTGCATTATGATTATATTCATTGTAACCTTCTCTATATCCATTATCGCCTATAGTTACATTATCATTATTTACATAATTTTGCTCAGGTTCATATAAGTTAGCTTCATAGTCAGCTCCGAGCCCATCGTACCTATCATAGTTTCCAACATATCCGCCGTCATTTAAAATTGTACCATTGTAACCGTAATTGTCACTATCGCTATAACCCATCTCATCAGGGTTATAGTTATCCCCATAATGATTTCCAGTTGCAGAATTATTATCAGTAGCAGCATTGTTGTTAGCAGTAGAACTACCAGCAGTTAAATTACTGTTATCATTCGGATTATTGTTACAACCTGTAGCAGCTACCATAGCTGACATACTAGCAGCCATTAATATTTTTTTTATGTCCATTTTATATCCCCCGTATTCAAAATTATCTATAATATTCAGAAATGAATGACTTTTTTCTTCAGCCACGTAATTATGTTTTGCAAATTAACTTTTTAAATACTAAAAACAACTTGGAATCAAAACAAAATTATGTAATTTAAAAATAACTTCACTAAATCTTTAAATTACATAATTTTGTTGAGCACATTTATATGCGCAAAATTTTAAATAAAATTTTATAAATAAAACTATATAGAAAATATACGTTATTAGTTCTAATAAAACATTTCGCTTTACCTGAAAAGTTGAATTTTTAAAATTAAGGCTAGTATAAAAATCAATTTGTACTTAATATATAAGGAATTTCTTTAGCTAAGTTGGCCTAAGTAAAACAAAATGATAAGATATTAACACGATCATTGGTAATCGGATACAGATTAAACTTATAAAATCAGCTACGAGAACTTTTGACAGTGCTAAACCCACGAAATTGGTGCCATTTCACTTGCCAACTCTGAATTAAAGTGTATAATAATATATGAAGTTAAAGATAATTACATAATCTTAATAAATAGATTATAGCTTAATGTTTTTGAAAATATTTGTATAAATGCTTGTAGAGGCATTTTTGATAGTGCGTCTTAAAATAATTATATCTAAGTTATGAAAATATATAATAGTCTTAATTTTACTCAAATCTATTGATGTATGCAGATACATATTGTGCTGATTAAAATTGTTTTCTGTTCACGTGTTTTCTTATAGGATAATCTGAAAATAATGGATATGATGATTAAATATTCTAACTTTCAGGAATCAGAGCGGACGCAAGTAATGTTTGATTAAAAATATTTTTTAGAAAGTTGTGATTTAATGAAAACAGTAATTCTTGCAGGCGGTTTTGGGACGCGCATATCAGAAGAATCTCATTTGCGCCCAAAGCCTATGATTGAAATTGGAAATGCACCGATTTTATGGCATATTTGTAAGTACTACAGCTCATTTGGATTCAATGAATTTATTATCTGTTGTGGTTATAAAGGTTATTCTATTAAGGAATATTTCGCCAACTACTACCTTCATCGTAGCGATGTTACTTTCGATTTTAGTGATGAAAATAAAATGATAGTACATAATAATGTGGCCGAACCATGGAAAGTTACGCTAGTAGATACTGGGCTTGACGTACAAACAGGGGGACGTATCAAGCGTATTGAACCATATGTCAAAGGTGAAACTTTTATGCTAACTTATGGTGATGGAGTCAGCAATGTTAACCTACATGCGTTATTGCAGCAGCATACTGACTCTGGTATGGCCGCTACTCTTACAGCAGTACAACCCGAAGGGCGTTTTGGAGTTTTAGATTTAGATACAGATAAAAATTGTGTTGTAGGTTTTCGTGAAAAAGCAAAAGGAGATGCCAGTTGGATTAATGCAGGATTTATGGTGATGGAGCCAGAGGTGTTCGGATATTTAGACAGTGACAGTTGTGTTTTAGAACGCAAGCCACTCGAAACCATGAGCAGTGAACAAAAGTTAGGTGTTTTTCGTCATCATGGCTTTTGGCTATGTATGGATACTCAACGTGATAAGGCTGGGCTGGAAAGTTTGTGGAACAGTGGTAATGCTCCGTGGAAGGTATGGTAATAGTAATATTTATTAGAGAAGAGAGGGAATGGTAGTGAATACTGCTATTTTAGAAATGAGTTTTCACATAATTTTGAAAATAGAGATTTCGAGCAAAGAAATTTGAAAGAAAATGTGAAATTGACATTAGTGAATAAATAACATATACTCTTAATGGAAAATTAACTTAAAGTAAGAGGAGGGGGGGATTGCAATGAATACTGCTGTTAAATTTTTAAATAAACATAAAATATTCATAATTGCGTTTTCAATAATTTTATTAATAAATTATGTTGCAAGTGAAGTTTTATGGTATATGGGTTATTTTGGGGTAGGAGGAGCAACTACAGTAGCTTATATTGCACTAGATATTTCATTTAAAATACTATTTGCTTTATTTGTTATAACTTTAGGGGTATTTTTTCTTAACTTCATGAAAACAAAGCAGTAAAGCTAGTAAAAAAGCGTATCCAGTAGATTAGTTAATTCACTGAATACGCTTTTTTTGTTGCCTAAATAAAAAAAAGTTGACAAGCATATTTTTATATGGTACTATACTTAAGGATTTGGCGTAAACAAAGTAAACATACGTTTTAGCCACTTCATAAATTAATAGAAATAATCGTAGTATGAAAACTGAATACAGAGTCGAAAGAAGAAAAACACACAATGACTTAAAGTAAGACCGTGGACGTTGTCCACATCTATAAGCTTTTAAAAAAGCTTGACCAAAACTTTAAGCAAGTGCTACGCACTTGCGCTAAAAAATAGGTCAAGGGTGAAACCCTTGTAGGGTTTGGGACAGAGTCCCAAGGTTTTAATCACTTGATTTT
>JGI994J12354_10002861_pt1 | contig 16486 bp, 12 predicted proteins | sample IntmicLarv3ML3BL_FD_12354 | JGI IMG/M metagenome (IMG submission 12354) | reverse complement strand
CGGCGGTGGACGTCGTGAAGGTGGCTTCGGTGGAGGTCGTCGTGAAGGTGGCTTCGGCGGTGGACGTCGTGATGGCGGCAGCTTCAGATAATCATTCCTTATTTTTATCACACTTTGAAAGCGGCAAACGCCGCTTTTTTTATTGTCTAAATGAAGAGTCTTTTTAGAGCTATAATTTTTTTCAAATATTAGAAACTGTGAAAATCTATAAAAACAAATAATAGATTAATTTTATTCTTAGTAGCCTGCACTCTTTGAAAGTACATATGTACACTATTTATAAAAGAAATTTTGCGAGAAAATCGAAACACTTCTACAATCTTTATTTTATCAAAAAATTTCCGCCTATTATTTAAAAATTCAAATAAAGAAAAAAGAAAAAGATTTTCACATTTTTATTTTTTCAAAAAAATTGTTGATATTTGAAAAGAATAAAAAGAGAGAAAAATAAATTGAAATAAATTTAGAAAAAAAGCTTGCAAAAGAAAATAATGTTAATTGAATGAAGTGCTTTATAAATCGCCAGGTTAGCTCAGTTGGTAGAGCAGTTGATTTGTAATCATCAGGTCGTCAGTTCAAACCTGACACCTGGCTTATAAAAATTCTTATTAACCCTTGAAACTCCCAAGTTTCAAGGGTTTTTTAGTCTCTAAATCAAAAAACCTCCTCTTCCCTACTACCCTTGCCAGCAACTCCCAAAACAATCAAAAACCACGCTAAAAACGCCTATTCATAAGAACTGCCATACAATCATGATTTCACCCAAACCCACATTTCTTAGAATTCCTATAATAGACAAATAAGAAAGTATAAATTTGCAATTCGATGATGTAATAAATCTCCTAGACAGACCATATTTCTAAAAAAGATATGGTCCCTTAGTAAGTATTTTGAATAACTAAAAATAAAAATTTTAAGTTCATTCTCTATATAATGAAATAAAATATTACTTTGAATTTAAAATTTTTATGACCGTTTTAGATTATTTACTCTCAATAATACGTTTTGCTTCAGGTAGATTATGGCGAACGATTAAACTGCGTTTCATATAAATTACGTCCTCGGCAATATTTGTACACATATCAGCGATGCGTTCTATAGATTTACACACAAGCAAATAATTTATAAATGTGCCTGCAATTTCTACGTCTTCTTTGATACATTGCTCTGCGCTAGCGTAGCATTTTTTATTTTCGCTATCAATTGCATCGTCTGCTAAACATACTTCTAAAGCCAATTTTTCATCGCCTCTGATAAATGCGTTCAAACTATTTTTTAACATTTTAACTGTATCGTTAGACATTGAAACAATATCAAATGGAATTCTAAATTTTTTATCTACATTTATATACTGTACGCGCAATGCTATATTTGAAGCCATATCAGCGATACGTTCGAGTTCGTTATTGATTTTCAAAACAGTAATTACAAATCGTAAATCGCTTGCGACAGGTTGATGCAAAGCCAAAATTTTCAAACAATCTTCTTCGATTTCAACTTCAATTTCGTCAATGAATTTATCTGCATCAATCACTTCTTTTGCAAGAGGCATCGAAACTTCACGCAATGCCTTGACTCCGTTAATGACATTTTCTTCCACTTTCAATGCCATATTCAAAATTTTGATTTTTAATTTATCTATATCTTTTAAGAGATGAGTATTCATATCAACCAAACCTTCCTGTGATGTAATCGTTTGTTTCTTGTTTTTTTGGATTTGTAAAAAGACTTTGAGTTTCGCCAAACTCAATTAGATTTCCTTCATAGAAAAATGCAGTGAAATCAGAAACTCGAGCAGCTTGTTGCATATTATGCGTGACAATCGCAATTGTATATTCTGCAGAAAGTTCATCTATTAAATTTTCAATACGCGAAGTAGATTTTGGATCAAGCGCACTGCAAGGTTCGTCCATTAAAAGCACTGCAGGCTTGACTGCAAGCGCGCGCGCAATACACAACCTCTGTTGCTGTCCACCTGAAAGTCCTAGTGCATTTGAATTCAATCTGTCTTTGACTTCTTCCCAAAGAGCAGCTCTACGCAAAGAATTTTCAACCAACGAATCTAAAGCACTTTTACTTATACCACCAGAGAGTTTTGGTCCATACGCAACATTTTCATAAATGGATTTTGGAAATGGATTAGGTCGCTGGAAAACCATACCTACTCTGCGCCGCAATTCGACAATGTCTAAACAAGGATGATAAATATTTGTGCCATCTAACAAGAGTTCACCTTCTGTTCTACAAATATCAACCAAGTCATTCATGCGATTTATACAACGCAAAAAAGTGCTTTTACCACAACCGCTAGGTCCGATAATCGCTGTGACTTTCCCTTTTTCCAAAGACATATTGACTTTCTTCACTGCTTGATGTTTTCCGTAAAAAACAGAAAAATCTTTTGCGCAAATTACTATGTCTTGATTTATAGTTTTTAATTCTGATTTATTTTCTAATGACATCATACTTTAAATTTCTTTTGAAGTTTTGCTCTTATGATTATCGCAACTAAATTAAGCGAAATAACTATTGCAATCAGTGCGAACACCATTCCGTATTGAACATGTAAAACTTTGTCTGCGAGCTCGTGCTCTGCACAAATATTATAAATGTTCCAAGGCAATGCAGGAGTTGGTTGATTGAAAATTTTCCAGATTGCTAATGCACCACCTGTACTTGTTGCTGCTGTGAAAATTATAGGAGCAGTCTCGCCTGCAGCTCTTCCCATAGAAATAATCATGCCTGTCAACATTCCAGGAATAGCCGCAGGAAGCACTACAGAAGTAATGCATTTCCACTTCCCTGCTCCGAGTCCAAGAGAGGCCTCTCTATACGTGTTTGGCACGCGTTTTAAAGATTCTTCACAGGCGCGAATAATTGTTGGTAAAATTAATAAAGCCAATGTGATTGCGCCTGCTAATACACTTTTGCCTTCAGAAATTTTGCAAGTGTTGATTATAAAAGCTAATCCGAATAAACCAAAAACAATAGAAGGCACCCCTGCTAAAGTTCCAACACACATACGCAAAAATGAAATTAAAATACCTCGCTTTGCATATTCAGAAAAATAAATTGCCGCAATAATTCCAAGTGGAGATGCAATAAGCATCGCGCCAAAAGTAAGATAAAATGTTCCTAAAATCATGGGCCAAATACCCCCGAAAATATTTGCATCAAAAGGCTCGTCAAAGAAAAATCCCCAGTACACAGTCCAATGAGGCAACAGCATTTTTTCTAAATTTTCTTCTGTGAAATTTATGATTTCTAAAATATTTGTGTCGTCAGAAAAATATTCTTTTGAATCCACAACTAAAGAAATCTCTCTGCTATCCGCATCTTTAGCAGATATTACAAGCTTTAGTATAGAATTTTTCAAAGTATTTTTTGCTAAATTGAAGCGAGTTTGTCCGTATTTTTGACGCATCAATTTAAAATTTTCTTTCTCTACTAAAGTGGCAGGACCAAGTAATTCTCTTATGCCTATTTTCAAAGTTAAATAAGCTTTAGTTTCATTTTCTAAAATTTCATGCTGCTCTAAAATTTTATTTTTTATCGCTTCGCTCAGATTACGACGCAAGCTACTTTTTTGATTAAACGAAAGTTTTTTTAATTCTAAAAGATTTTCAATTTCTTCTTTTATTATAGAAGCGATTTTTTCATCATGTACATTGATTGCTGTATTTAAAGCAAATTGCGCACCATTATTTTTTATATCTGCAATAAATAAAAGAAATTCTTTCTCATAATTCAAAGAAAAATTTCCACAAAAGTTTTTCAGTTTTAATAATCGTTCTTGAAAATTTTCTTCGTCAAAAATCTGCAAAATTTCTGAATAATTATTTTCCAAATTTGACAGGTTGCTTTTGAGTATTTTTTCTAATAAATCTTCATATTCCTTGACTTTGCTTGGATTTTCAATCGCATTCATCTTGTCATACAATACACTACGTACTGCATCACTTTTTTTCTTAGAATCATTTAAGTCAGAAAATTTATAAGCAAGATTTTCATTTAAGAATTTCTCATGTTCTATCGTCGCATTAAATATAAAAGCTCCTACACCCTGCACTATTATTGGAATTAGAAATGCAGATATTGCAATGCACATCAATACAATCACTGAATATGCAATAGTGTTAAAAGACTTATCTAAAGTTTTTCTATTTTTAAGATTCATTAGTATTTTCTTTTAGAAATCCATTGACTTGCAAAATTCATTATTAGCCCCGACACTAATAAGCAAAAGCTCATTGCAAATAAAACATGATAACGTGCAGACCCTGTGCTTTGATCGGCTTCACCCATTTCACCTGCAATAGTTGCTGTCAATGTTCGTACTGGTTCAAGAAAGTTATAGAATGGTTCAGGAATTTTTAGAGAATTTCCACTTGCCATCCAGACTACCATAGTTTCGCCTATCACGCGCATTAATCCGAGAATTACAGCTACTGCAATACCACTTTTTGCGCATGGCAAAATAACTTTAAAAATTGTTTCAAAACGTGTTCCTCCAAGAGACAATGAACCTTCGCGCATATCTCTACCGACTCCTGCGAGTGCATCATGCGAAAGACTTACAATCGTAGGCAATGCCATGATTGCTAAAATTATTGATGCATTCAGTGCGTTAGTTCCGCTATTGATTTTTAAATCAAATGCAGATTTTGCTAAAATTATCGGAATAAAAATCAGTATAAGATTTATAAAAAATTTTACACAGATTCGTATTGTCTTTAAATTTTTCAAATGCAATTTTTGACTTACAAATTCTGATATTGGTATAGATAAAAGAATTGAAATTGGAATTCCAATAAATAAAACAAACACTCCTATTAAGAGTCCGCCACAGTCCTGAAGTAATGGTGCAAAAATTACTATTGCAAAAAATCCATAAGCTACAGATGGAATTGCAGCTAACATTTCTACTACAGGTTTGAAAATTTGCGCTAATTTTGGTGATACAATTTCATTTAAAGAAATTGCAATAACGATTCCTAATGGAACTGCAATTATACACGAACCAAGTGTTACCATTGCAGTTCCATAGAAAATTGCAAGAGCTCCAAAATGTGGTTCGACATCTTTTGATGGAGCCCAGTGTGTACTAGTAAAAAATTCTTTCACTAAGAATATTTCTTTAAAAAAAGGAAGAGCTTCTTTTAGAATAAAGAAAAGCATAAACACTATTGCAAGCGTTGGCAGTGCAGTGATAGTCAGCAATAGAGCGCGTCCTAAAAAATTTAAAAAAGATTTAAATGTATTAGTTTGCCTGCTAATTATCAGAGGATTTTTGCGTATGTTTTGCTTTTCCATATTCATAAAAAACTTCTTTATTCAGATACAGGAACAAATCCTAAATCTTTAATTATTTCTATACCTTCTTTGCTATGACACAAATTTATGAATTCAAAAATTGTAGAATTCATTTTTGGATACCCATTTGTGAACATAAATAGTGGGCGAGAAATTTCATATTTTCCTTTCGCAACATTTTTTGCAGTTGGCAAAATTCCATTGATTGAAATTGCTTTTACACTTTCGTCAACAAAGCCAAGACCTACATATCCAATTGCATTTTTCGTAGTATTTATGCGTGTTCTGGCTTGTCCGTTAGAACCTACATATTCAGCATTTTTTGAAATATCTTTTTTCATTAAAACTAATTCATTAAAGCTTTCATACGTACCACTATTAGTATCGCGCGAAACTATTACTATAGATTCATCATCGCCACCAAGCTCTTTCCAATTCGAAATTTTACCAGTATAGATATCTGCAGCCTGTGCAATTGTAAGTGATGAAACTTTATTATTGCGATTCACAATTATTGCGAGTCCATCGAATGCGATAACATGTGCAACAGGTAACACTCCATTTTCTACGCTTGATTTGAATTCTGTATCTTTCATAAAGCGCGAAAGATTTGCGATATCACAAGATTTATTTATCAAGCTCTTCACTCCATTACCACTACCAGATTCGCTGATTGTGATATTCACATTTGGATGAATTTCTTTAAAATATTCCGCATAAGCTTTTACGATAGGTCCCACAGTTGTGGAACCATCTATTATGATTTTATCTTGCGCAATTGCAGTCACAGAGCTAGCTGCAATCAATGCGCACGTTACTATTGTTGTTATTTTTTTCATATATTTTCCCTTCTATTTTTAGGATTTATATTAGAATAAAACTTGAACTTGCATACGAAGCCCATTGGAATCTGTTACACCTCTATATGCTTGAGTTGCCACTTGTCCATTATATTGAGCCCATTCGTAGCCAGCTTGAAATTTTAAATTGTTTCCAATCACATACCAATTTGCACCGATGAAAATGCTTTGTGCTTTATCAAATAAACCTGCATTTGGAGCACCAGACATTCCATCGCCAATTTGTGTTCCACGTCCATCTGTATCTAAGTATGAGTAACGAATTGATGGACCAATTTTACCTAAGTCATCTATATCAAAAAGATATTCGGCAGCGATATTAAAACCCATTGGAGTTGCATCACCTACACCACCAAATGCACCCTTTTCAACACTTGCAAGAAGGAAGTCGCCCCAAAGAGTCAAACCTTTCCACTTGAGTTCGATATATGGATTAACACCAAAAATTTCGCCATAATTATTTGTCGCGACAATATTCGCTGATGGACCATAACCACCATTTACACCAAATTTTAAATTGAAATCTTCAATCTTTGTTGAGTAAGAAGCGTTCAACCAAACATTGACATTATTATCAGCAGTACCAGCAACACTGGCGGTAGCAGGCTTGATTGTATAATTCAAAGAATTTGTAACTGCGATTCCATATTCAAGACCTTCATCAAGTTCTTTCAATTTACCTTGCCAAAAAGCACCTGTGTAACGAGAACCAAAACCAAGATTACGTGAATTGCCTGCTTTTTGACTTTCCACAAAGAAGCGAGTCGCTAATGAACGTTCAACTGTTAGAAGTCTGGATGAAGAAGTATTTTCTTCAAAACCGAATTGAACTTTTTTATAACCTAAATCAAGCACACCATTCAAATAATCCATTCCGACTTTTTTTGTGATGAAAGCTTCTGCAAGATAATCTGCACCGTTAGTACCTGTTTTTGCCATGTCAAGAGTAAGAGTTCCAGAGAATCCAGAACCTAAATCTGCATTTACACCAAAATACAATCTGCGCATTTGAAAGCCAGTATTAGAAGCAATATCAGCGCCAGTACTTGCGTCAGTATTTAGCCACTGGAACTGCTCTTGAATGCGTCCAGAAAATGTCAATTTTTTGACAGCCTTTTCTTTTGATTCAACAATCGCAACTGATTTTTTTGAAACAGAATCTGCATCTGATTGCGTGATTATTCCTTTGCTAACAAGAAGGTTTAAAGTTTCTTTATCTTGCGCTGGGCTTAATATTGCTGCTGCAAAGATTGCTGAAACAGTTAATATAGTTTGTAGTTTATTTTTCATATTTATTTATGATTTGATTTCCAAGTTTTGTGATGCAATAATCTCATACTAAAACTAGTTTTTGATAGGAACTTTGTTAGAATTTGATTAGAATCAAAAAGATTATTGACCATCTATGAAATATTGCGGAAAAAAGAAACACACATATGAATAAATTCTTTTCAAAAATTTTTATTAGAATATTTTTTTCAACTTTGTTCGTTGGAATAATTTGCATAATAAGTCTAATGGCGATGACTTTTGTAATGCTCGATAAAGCATATAAAAATAGTCTTCAACAATCACTGAGAGACTCTGCCACCCTGATTGTATCTGCAATTGAGAATGGCGATACTCTAGAAAATATTTCTAAAACCTGTAAAGATTTTGGCGAAAAATCTGGCATGCGTTCTTCTATAATAAATGTTAAAGGCGAAATTTTATTTGATTCCGATAAAGAAATTTTCTCCATGACAAATCATTTAAATAGACCAGAAATTCAACGCGCATTAAAAGGAGAATCTGCATTTATAACGCGCTATTCAAATACTTTAAATTCTCAGATGCTATACTTGGCACTCCCAGCACAAAAGCTCGAAGATGGCAGTTTTAATTATTGTGTGCGCATGGCAATTCCTGAACAAAATTTAACATTAGCAAAAGAAGTTTTATTTAAACAAATTTTTTCTATTGGAATTCTTGCCCTTTTGTTTTCTGTTTTAATTTCATTTATTCTTGCAAAAAAAATCGGAAGCCAAGTAAGGAACCTTAAAGAAGTTGCCAAAAATTTTGCAGATGGAAACTTTGATGAAAATGTCGGACACTATTCTATCTACGAAATTTCTGAGCTAGCAAAGTCAATGAAGTATATGGCTATGCAATTAAAAAAGCGTTTGAACTCGCTTCACAAGCGCAATTGCGAGCTAGATGAAATTTTTTCACACATGTCTGAATGTGTATTTATTTGTTCTGATGAAGGTTTGATTTTAAAAGCAAATGCGCGAGCAAAGGAAATTTTTAAAATTAATATAGAAGAACATTACAGACCAAAAATTTCAGATACAATTGCAAATGTACATTTAGTAAATGCGATTACAAAAACTTTTGAAAACAATAACCCTGTTTCTTGCGATATTGAAATAGATAATTCCGATACTGTTTTTGCATTTGAAAGTTTGCTCTTGCCTTATCAATCACGCACACGCAGAGCTTTGATTGTGTTGCATGATATTACACATATACGCGCTGCAGAAAAATTACGCAGAGAGTTTGTTGCGGGAGTATCTCACGAATTGAAAACCCCTATCACTGGAGTAATTGGGGCTGCAGAAATGTTGAAAGATACAGGCACTAACAATGAACGTGAACAACTACAAAATATAATTTCTCGCGAATCAAAGCGCATGGATACTTTGATTGACGATATGTTGCTTCTTTCAAAAATTGAATCTGCCGAAAATTTTGCTAAAGAAAATTTTTCTGAAATCAAAATCAAAAATATTTTAAATGAAGCTTTTTATATACATGAAAATGAAATCGATGCGCGCAAAGATATAGTAAAAATCGAATGTGCCGATGATTTAAAAATCAATGGAGATTTTAAACTTCTTACAATGGCAATTAGTAATCTTTTGAATAATGCTATTAAATATTGTCAAGACGGCGCGCAAATTTTCATCAACGCCACTATGAGAAATGATGAAATAAAAATTACTGTTTCTGATAATGGACAAGGAATTGCTCCACAACATTTACCACGTTTATTTGAAAGATTTTACAGAGTTGATAAAGGACGCTCTCGTGATTTAGGCGGCACTGGCATTGGACTTGCGATAGTAAAGCATATTTCAATTTTGCATTCTGGTAGTCTTTCTGTGGAAAGTGAAATAGGTAAAGGCAGCACTTTCACAATCACATTTAAAATTTAATTTTCTCATCACAAAAAAATGTCTATAAAAAAAATTCTTATAATTGAAGATGAAAATAGCATTGCAGAAGTTATTGCTCTTTGCGTTAAAAAAATTGCTTGCGAGCCAACTCATGTTATTTCTGCCGAAGAAGCTTTTAAACTTTTAGATGAAAAATTTTATGATTTAATTTTGTTAGATTTAATGCTCCCTGGAATGGATGGATTAGATTTTTGCAAAAATTATCGAAACAATAATCATTATCACCAAGTGCCAATAATCATGATTACTGCGCGTAGTGACGATGCTGATATAGTCAGTGGAATTGAATTTGGCGCAGATGATTATATCACAAAACCTTTTAGCCCACGCGTGCTCAGTGCTAGGATTAAAGCTCGTTTGCGAGATAGAGAATTTTTGAAAAGCAAAAAAACTATTGTGTATAAAGGAATCTATATGAATCCCGAAACTCACGAAGCAAGCGTTGATAATGTTGATGTTAAATTTACTGCAAATGAATTTTCACTTTTATATTTGTTCATTTCAAATCTTGGCAGAGTTTATTCTCGAGACAATATTATCGATCACTTGCATGGACCTGGATACCCTGTCACGGATCGCGCAATAGATGTTCAAATCGTGGGGCTTCGAAAAAAAATGGGAGCATACGCAGATTCAATCGAAGCTGTTCGTGGAGTCGGCTACAAAATTCCAAGATAAAATTTTCGTTTTTATCTTAATCTTCTCTTGCGATATAGAGCAAAAGCAAGAGCGATAAATCCGAAAAATAATGCGTAATGTGCAGGCTCGGGGATTTGAGAGTATATCAGCGTTGCAAGCATTTGATGTCCTGCGGTGGTGGGATGAACATCATCGTAGAAAAGATATTTTGATGATTCTTCATCTGTTGGAAGATGTCCATTATCATATACAGATATCAAGCTCGTATCGACAATTTCAAATCCATATGCAAGTGGATTATACAGGAGGTCATTGAAAATTGCATACATATCTATGTATATAAAATCAGTGTCGGGATTTGCAATTTTAAGCAATTCAACATTTTCAAAAAGAGCTGCATTAAATGTTGTGGAAAATAATGACGCATTGGCTTTACCCTCTTCATCATTTTTATAGCAAGGCGTATTTCCAATATCAGGCAGATTCAAAATCAGAAGATTTTTTGCTCCTTTCAAAATTAGATTTTCTATATTTGTGTACATATCTGATGCGGCTTGCAATGCCATTACCTCATAATCAGTAATCGTCACAGTGAAAAATAAATTGTTCGCACCTGCCCATATAGACACCAAATCATTCTCGCCAAAATCAAGATCATATCTAGCAAAACCTTTATCGATATCTGTGACATGTCCTAGGGCATTTTTTTTGCCGAAAATTTGTTCATCTATACTAGGAATACCTGTCGCAGATGTTGTGCCAAAACTTGTCATAGCGCCACCATATGCAAAGTTAATATTGTTAGTAGCAAAAGTGTCTCCTGCGGAATAATCAGAAGATTTTGTGGCAGGCGCAAGCCCTAGCATAGAGGCCAAATATTCAGCCCAAACATTACCATTACTCCAGCGACCTTCAAAATTCAAATCACGAGTATTCGGCGCATTTCCAACGTCGGAAAGAGAATCGCCAAAAACAAAAAAATTATCATAAGCGCAAAGCACTGATGAAAGTAGCGACATAAGAAGCATTGTAAAAATCTTTTTCATAATAAAAGTAAACTAGCCTACTCTGCGCAAAGCAACACTGAAAACATAAATGATTTTAAAAATTTCTCGCAAAAAAAATAAGCAAGATTTTTAAAACCTTGCTTATCAAATTTAGATTATTTTATAAAATTAATTAGACTTCAAAAATTCTATGCACTCTTTGATGTCTTTAAGCTTGTCGTCACTTTCACCTTCGTGTTCGATAATGAAATAGCCATCAAAGCCCTGCTCATCTAACAATTTTAATATGCCTTTAATATCGCAATTTCCCTTGCCAAAAACAACGCAATCATTTGGTCCTGGATTTTCTATTGTGCCTTTAGACATCAAATCCTTAAGATGTATTGCGTAAATTTTTCCTGCCAAAAGTTTGAAACCTTCTTTATTGTCTAACCCTGAACGTGTCCAGTGTCCATTATCAGGTTCAGCAAAAATAAATTTATACTTATTTACTTCTCTTGCCACATTTTTGAAGTCGCCCCAAGTAGTATTGCGCTCTTCAGTATTAACTGTGTGATTATGCAATGTGGAAATAATTCCCATTTCTTCAGAATATTTTTCGTAAATAGGTAAATACATTGGCTTTGCTTCTATCACAGCAACAGGAAATTCAAGGTCTCTTACAAGCTCGTATAGAGCACGAATCTGATCTTCTTTTTCATAATTGCTTACGCCAAAGCTTACGACTTCAACATCGCTCTTTTTAATGAACTCTTTGACTTTTTCAATTTGTTCTTTGCTCATGCCAATATTTACGCTGAAAGGCTCTTCCTTTGAAAATCTTTGACCTGGGAACGCTTCGAGGTGTTTTACACCTATTGATTTAAGAGCGTCAACAGTCTCGACAAAAGTCAAGTTATTGAGCGAGTACATTTGTACCGCCACTTTTCTATCTTTGGCTTCAGCTGTAAAGAGAGCCAAAAGAATTGTTGTAATTAAAACTAGTTTTTTCATTAATTTACCTTTACTTCGTTTATTGACCACCAATGGCCACCTGAATCTTTATCAGATTCTATTCTTATAATTTTAAATGTTTTGGGAGATGAAAATTTAATACAATCTGCACCATCTTTGAAATCGTATTCAACATCAATAGCTTTGATGTCATCAACATTATCACCCACATAGACTTTAGGTTGACCATGCAACCTATCTGCAAGAGACAACAATTCTATAGAAGAAACTTCTTTCTTTTGAGGAAACTCTATTTGAAACCACATGCCTGCTTTGTTAGGCAATCTAGTTTCCCAACGAGTCTTTGCATCTCCGTCAAAAGCAAGATTTGTCAATTCCATTTGATGACTTGCGCCTGCTTTGATTTCATTTCCAACGTCCTTCGTTTTGACATCAAAAGGCGATGTGCGATTGATAACGACTTCATTAATTGACCACCAATGAGGGAAGTCTTTAGTCGATTCTATGCGCATGCATTTGAAGCTTAGAGGCTCTGCAAATTCGATATAGTCCACACCGTCTTTCTTGCGATAAGAGAAGGCTACTTTTCTCATAGTAAGAATTGTGTCACCAATAAAGATTGCTGGCTTTTGAACATGTCCATCGTCTTTAGAAAGAAACTCAACAGATTTTGCCATTACACTTTCAGGCAATTCAAATTGGAACCACATACCTGCTTGATTTGAAGTATAGCTTTCCCAACGAGTTTTTTCATCGCCATCAAAAGCCTTAGGCAAAGTCTTTGGATTATGACTAGCAGCAGCCTTTATGCCATTGCCAATATCTGTCATTTCAACATTCCAAGCAGTTGGGTCGTCAGTGAATTCAACCTCCATGAAAGACCACCAAGGAGAATCGTTGCCGTTATTTTCTAAGCGGACGATTTTAACATTTTGAGGATTTTTGAATTTGAAAATTTGCTTATTGCCTTCTCTTACACATTCAAATTCAGGAGCGTCAAAATCTTCTATGCAAGTGCCAACAAAGATTTTTGGATCAATCATAAAGTCAGCAAGAGACTCACCTAAATCGAGAGTTAATGCGCAAATTTTCTTTGCTTCTGGCATTTCAAAGTAGACCCACTGACCTTTTTCTTTACCAGTTTTTGTTCCCCATTTTGTTGCAGGATTGTTATCAAAAGCTCTTGCCAAGTCTTCCATTGCATGACTTGAAGCCGCCAAGAATCCATTAGGCATTTCCACTGTGTGAATACCACCTAAATTAAATTCTCTGATTTTTGCGAAATAATTTTTAGTTTTCGCATCGACACCCTCATTGATAATATAATCTGCGGCAGGAGAATCTATCGCGCCTGATTTCATAATAAATGCGACAATAATATCTTGCCAAATCTTTTTAGTATTATCATCGTTCAAAGATTTTGCATACCCTACGAGGGTATTCAGAGCTTTGTCTCCTTTGAAGTTTGAAAATTCTTTTGCGGATTGTGTAAATCCTTTTTCATAAGCTTTAATCAAGAATTTTGCTCCTGTTTCGCCTGAATTTTCAGAAGCGAAGCGAAGCACAAAAGCCTTGTCTTTATCGCTTAATTTATCGAAAGAATTTGAAACTGCATCGATATTTTTGTCTGAACAAACTCTTCTTGAACAGCTCACAAGCGCAGCTGCAGCCGCTTGTCTTACAGCACCATTTGGAAGAGTAATATAAAGTTTGTAAACTTCATCAAAAGCTTTGTCGCTTTTTGTAATTGAGCCGCCAAGAATCTTTAATAGCGTAATTCGTGATTCGTCGTCACTGACTTCTCCAAAACGTTTTGCAACGAAATCGATTTCATTAGAAGCATCTATATTTGAGAGAATCGCGTACAAAAATTCTTTTGCCTTGCCCGAAGATTTATCTGCAAGCTCGCAAAGTTTTCTGACTTTTTCAGGAGTGTTTATTCCCGCAATTGCAAACGAAGCAAGACGCGCTTGCTCGCTATTGTACAAGTCTGCGAAAGACGCAAGCGTTGCAAAGTCGCTTCCATCACTCATTGCATTTGCCGCAATTGATATAGCCAAAGCCTGAACGCCTGTTGTTGGAGTAAGCGCAATAAGCTTATCGTAAGATTCTTTTCTTTGAGAAAGAGATTCAATTGCAAAAGGCAACATATCTGCGCTCAATTTTTCCAAGACAATAAATTCAGGGATTTTGACATCTTTATTCATAGCGAGATAAAAGAGAACACGCTTTAAAAGTTCTTCGTCATTCAAGCCTTTGAGCTTTCCATGCTTTGTGAGAATGATTGCCGCATTTGAGCGCGCGCCTATAGAATTTTCTTCTGATTCCAAAATCTTGAAAAACTCTTTTTCAAAACAAACATTGTTTTTAAAAGCGCATTCAAACATGCATGAATAGCAGTATTCGAGAAGAGAAGCATTCTTTATTTTTCCGCAAGCATCTAAAAGAATTTTGCACGCTTTTTCATCTTTCATATTAGCAAGAGCACCAAGACACGCAAAAGCAGTTTCATAATCATCAAGATTTTCATTCAAGATTTTTGAAATAAAATCAATAGAAGAAACATCATTTCTAAAGCCCAAAGCTTCAATTGCGCCCTGCTTGATTTTTGGATTTTTTGAAGATGTCAATTTACGCAAAACATCATTTGTTTTTGTGTTATCACTCTCTGCCATTACAGTAAGCATGCGCTCTGTGAACATGTTATCTTCCACATTATCAGCACGTGATTCGATAATTTTTGCGAGTTCTTCAACGCCTTCATTCACACCCACAACTTCCAAAAGAGAATTCAAATAAACTTTATAAAGTTTAGAACCTTCATTGAGTTTTAATTCCGCGAGAATTTTTTTCTCAACATCTTTTCTTATGTTAGGATAAGTTGCACAATCTTGCATGATTCGCTCAAGCGAAAGATCCATTTTACCAATTGGAACACCATATTCCGCACTCTTAAAGTCTGAAACAGAATTCAGCAATTCAGTCAAATTGACTTTATCTTCGCTCTCAGGAAGAGAGTATTGGGCAAGCAATTTCCCACAAAATAGAAATAGTATTAAAAATTTCTTCATAAAAAACCTAATTAAATTTTTGCCCATTGACCTCTTGCCTTGCGACCAAGAAATTTGTTAGCTTCTTCACAATTCGTGAATCTGCCCGATACGTAATCCCATTCAAGAGTCTTACCTAATTGGGAAGATATCATGCCAACTAAGCACGCCTCACACGAACTACGACCAGCGGAAACATCAGCAATAGTTCTAGTTCCGTAGAAACAGCCGTCTAAAAAGTTTTCGATATGACCTGTGTTTCTCATATATGTGACATCGCTTTCATCATACTTGATATCGAAAAGATAAGGTTTACTGCAATAGAATTTATCGCCTCTGTTTGCAGAGACCACACCTTCGGTGCCGACAAAAATTGCGCCGTCAGCCAAACCGACTTCAGGCAATCTGCCTTTATAAATCTTGATTCCTGTTTCTGTTTCAAGATAAAATTGTCGCCAATTCGGAAAACCTTTTGCGTCGTTCTTGTCCGTGACGACCGCGCGCTTAATGCCCTTGCCGTCTAAGCCTAAAGCCCAAAGAGCTATATCATAGTGGTGTGCGCCCCAGTCGGTTTGATTAGCATTACTATAGTCTCTATGACTTCTCCAATCAGGGAATCCGCCATAAATATCGTATGGAGATTCTGCCTTAGGATCTATTATATTCGGACACATATAATTTGAGTATGGATTATAAGGTGCAGGTCCACACCACATATCCCAATCCATATTTGGAGGAATAGGTTCTTCAGTCCAATTTTTAATGCAAGGCATTTTGTAGTTTAGCTCGCCATAGAATTCTTTGATTTCTCCTATATAACCATTACGAGCGATGAAAGCGGCTTTTCTGAAAGCTTCTTCGCTTCTTTGGAATGAACCTAATTGAAATACAACACCTGCTTTTTTAACAGCTTCTTCAACTTTTCTACCTTCTTCAATAGAGAAAGTAAGAGGTTTTTCGCAGAAGATATGCTTACCAGCTTTTGCCGCCAAAATACAGTTGATAGCATGCCAATGGTCTGGTGTGACAATAAATACCGCATCAACATCTTTGTTAGCCAAAACATCACGAAAGTCTTTATAAAGTTTTATGTCAGAAGAAATATTTTCTTTCTTATAATGATCTTCAACACGCGCTTTTTGGAAATTCAGACGAGTATCGTCTATATCACAAAGAGCAACAATTCGACAACGTGGATTCACCATCAAGGTTCCAACGTGTCTATTGCACATATAGCCAAGTCCAATGACTCCTATATTGAGCGTGTTAGAGGGGCGTTTGTTTTGTCCATACAAACCCCCTTTCATCAAAAATGGAATGGACACTGCCGCACCCATCCCCTTAAGGAATTTTCGTCTATCCATAAAAATATAAATCGGATTTTTTTGTATAAAGTTTTTTAAATTTGTGCAAGAAATATCTTCTTCTTCTGAAAATCAGATTTT
>JGI994J12354_10002860_pt1 | contig 16495 bp, 14 predicted proteins | sample IntmicLarv3ML3BL_FD_12354 | JGI IMG/M metagenome (IMG submission 12354) | reverse complement strand
AGCCATGATGGAGCCTGCATCGTCAACAGCTGTTATCCGCAATTCGGCTGGGAATTGGATGGGGCTGACTACCCACGAGTGGTACCGGCCTACCTCAAAAACAGGCGGAAGCCCTTTGAACAGTGGGTCGGCGGCAACTGTTTTTATGGGGGTGCTGACGCCATGATATACCTCGTCCATGTTTTTCAGCGTAGCACCAAAAGCTTCGGCAATTGCTTGATGACCAAGGCATACGCCGAGCAAGCTCTTTTTAGGCGCGTATTCGCGTATTACGGCAAGCAGCTGCCCCGCTTCGGAGGGGATTCCCGGTCCCGGCGAGAGTACAATTTTATCGAACTGCGCTACTTCGCTCATCACAATTTTGTCGTTGCGGACTACCTCAATATCGCTGTATCCGAGTTCGTCAATCAGGTGGTAGAGGTTGTATGTAAAAGAGTCGTAATTGTCGACAATCAGTATTTTCTTATTCATAACCGTTTAATTTTTTAGAGAGTTTGCCATATCAATTGCCTTTTTCAGCGCGCCCAGTTTGTTGTTGACCTCTTGCACCTCCATCTCTACGTCCGATTTTGAGACAATGCCTCCGCCTGCCTGATAGTAGAGTGTATTTCCTTTACTTACAAACGTGCGGATAGCAATGGCTTGGTTCATTTCGCCGTTTAACCCGATGTAGCCGATGCAGCCACCATAAGCGCCCCGATCGTAGCCTTCTATTTCACTGATAAGCTGCATAGCACGAACTTTTGAGATCGGAGGCTCCCGACAGTGTGCCGGCCGGAAAGGTGTCGGCAAAAACCTTTACGGGATTAGCTTCGGTAGATAGCTCGCCCTTTACACGCGAAACCAAATGGATAACGTGCGAATAATATTGCACCTCTTTGTAAAAGTCAAGCTTTACGTTTCGGGCATTCCGGCTCAGGTCGTTGCGAGCCAAATCGACCAGCATAACGTGTTCGGCATTCTCTTTTGGGTCGTTTATCAGCTTTTCGGCTAGCTCTTTGTCTTTCTCGTCATCGCCCGTGCGGTGAACGGTGCCGGCTATGGGGTCAATGTAGGCATTGCCCTTGTCGATGCGGCAATGGGTTTCGGGCGATGAGCCGAAGATGCGGAATGCGCCGAAATCGAAATAAAAGAGGTAGGGCGAGGGGTTGATAGAGCGCAATGCGCGATACACTTTAAAGTCGTCGCCGCTGAAATCCTGCATAAAGCAACGGGAAAGGACTATTTGAAATACATCGCCGCGCAGGCAGTGTTTGATACCTTCTTTTATCATTTCGCGGTGCTTATCGTCGGTGACTTTTGTGTATTCGGAGCCTTGAAGCATAAAATTGTACGAAGCGAAATCGCGGGTTTCAAGAAGTGCCTGTATTTCGGAGGTACTGTCTTTATCGCCATCTAAACTATTTTGGACAATTGTCAGCTCGTTTTTAAAATGGTTGACGGCGATAACGTAGCGGTAAAGAATGTAATACATTTCAGGAATGACCGACGATTTTGTCGGGTTCATGATGCTCTCGACGGGCTCGAAGTAGCGGATGGCGTTGTAGGCCGTGTAGCCGAAAAAGCCGTTTATGTTGTTTGTGTCCGACACCGAGAACTGCTGTAAGTAGTTGTTAAAGCAGGAGGTAAGGCAATCAGACTCGGTTAACGTGTACTTGCGCTCTTTGCTGTCAGGGTATTTTTCGGTAATCATTCCCCCTTCGACCACGAACGAAGCAACTGGATCGATGCCGATGTACGAAAAACTGTTTTCGTTACTGTGAAAATCGGAGCTTTCCAGCAGTGCCGATTGAGGGTAAATGTCGCGCACTTTCAAGTAAATGCTGACCGGCGTTTGTAAATCGGCCAGCAGCTTTTTTTGATATGTATGTATTTTGTATTTCATTGTGTTGGTTTTTCGGTTGTTTTTTTAAATTAAACCGGCGTTTATATAGGTTTCCATATCCTTGTCGCCTCGCCCTGATACGGTCAGCACCACCACATCATCGGGCTTAAAGGTTTTCTTTTTAAGCAGGGCGATGGCGTGCGATGATTCCAAGGCGGGGATGATGCCCTCAATGCGAGTCAGCTCGAAAGCTGCTTCTATTGCTTCGTCGTCTGTTACGGGAAGCACCTCTGCCCGCTTGGTTACCGCCAAATGGGCATGCAGCGGCCCGATACCGGGGTAGTCAAGCCCTGCCGAAATGGAATAGGGCTCTTCAATTTGCCCATCGGCAGTTTGCATCACGTAGGTGCGGCTACCGTGTATAATGCCTACTTTGCCTAATTGCAGGGTAGCTGCCGACAGGCCGCTGTCAACGCCTTTTCCGGCTGCTTCGGAGAGCACAATTTTTGTCCGCTCTTCGTTGAGGTAGTGGTAAATTGTTCCGGCTGCATTGCTTCCACCCCCCACGCAAGCCATGAGATAGTCGGGGTAGTCGCGCCCCTCTTTCTCCATGAGCTGTTCTTTAATTTCTTCGCTGATAACCGATTGCAGGCGCGTTACCATATCGGGGTATGGGTGGGGACCCACTACCGAACCAATAATATAAAACGTATCGGAGGGGTTGCAGCACCAGTCGCGAATGGCCTCGTTGGTGGCATCTTTCAGTGTCATGTTTCCCGATGTGGCAGGGCGAACTTCAGCCCCTAACATTTTCATTTTCTGAACGTTGATAAACTGCCGTTCAATATCGGTTTTCCCCATATACACAATGCACTCCATGCCCATCAGGGCACATACGGTAGCGGTTGCCACCCCGTGCTGTCCGGCACCGGTTTCGGCAATGACGCGGCGTTTGCCTAGCCTTTTGGCAATGAGGATTTGCCCGATGGTGTTGTTTATTTTATGCGCGCCCGTATGGTTTAGATCTTCCCGTTTCAGGTACACTTTGCAGCTGTATTTTTCCGAAAGCCTTTTTGCATGGTAAAGTGGGTTGGGGCGGCCGGCATAGTCGCGAAGCAGCAGCTCAAACTCTTTTTTGAACGAAGGGTCGTTCAAAATTGCCAGGTAATTGTTTTTTAGATGCTCAACGCACCCGTAAAGTATTTCGGGGATGTAAGCTCCGCCGAAATCACCGTAAAATCCATCGTCTGTAACTTGATACTTGTTCATATTTTTTGTTTTAAGAGATTTGTAAAACGAAAAAAGGCCTGTCGTGAGTACGACAGGCCTTTCGGTTGTATTTTTATTGTTAGCTTAACAATACACACAGGCAATCTCCCCACGACTTAAAAGTTGCGAGCGCCACCACCAATTTGTATTTAAGCAAAAGTTAATCATATCTTTTTTGTCTTTTCCGACCCTGCAAAAATACAATTTTTTTTTTATTTGCAAGCGAAAAGGAGAAAAAATTCAATTACAAATACCCCAATTCTTCAAACATAGTTTTGTAGAAAGCGGCTTTTTTGTTCATTGCCATGGGGTATGCCCGTGATGATGACGGCATACGGTAGAGCCGTAACGGGCGGTCGTTGAGGGTAAACCCGGCAAATCCGCCTACATTGGGTTGCCGGGCATCGGTGAACGAAAGCAGTGTGTCGGTGGCTTTTTGCCCGGTAGTAACAAAGGCTTTCAGCCGCGGAAGGCGTTGCAGAAAAAACGAGGGGGGATTGGGTTCTACAATTTCCAGGAACTTGTCGGAGGCGTTGTTTTTGTGGCGGATAACTGATTTTGCCGTGTCGCTCAATGCTATTCCTTTCAGGGTGAGGAAGGTGCGTATTTTTGCTTCGTCGAATGTTTGGCAGTCGGGGGTAAGGAAATGTTCTTTATCATCGAAAAAGACAATGCCGAAAATGCGCCACATATCGTTCTGGAAGTTAGGATAGTAAAACCGCATCCGCCACCTTTCCTCTTTCGGGGGGAAACTGCCCAACATTACCACTTCGGCATCTTTGGGAAGAAATGGTTCTAACGGGTGGTTTTCGACGCGGCTGTTTTCGGCCGGAATCATTTGAAGAGAGCGCTTTTTTCCAAATAATTGGAGTTTTCGGCGTATATAAAAAGCAACGTTCCTTCTTTAATGGCGTCGATAATTTTTTTGTTGTTGGCAAACGGAAGTGCCGGACAGCCTTTGCTGCGGCCTAATTGCCCTCCCGAGGTGGGGATAAGCTTGGGGTTGGCATACTCGGCTCCGTGAACAACAATGGCGCGCTGTTTGGCGTTGTCGTTGATGCCTTTTTCTAACCCTTCAAGAACAAGCGAATAGCCGTTTCTTCCATTGTAGGTCTGTTCGGTAATGTAAAAGCCCAACGAGCTTTGGTACGAGTTGATTTTGTTTGAGAAAGAGCTGGCGTAGTTGCCGCCGCTGTTGCACCCGTGCGAAACGTGCGATGAGAAAAGCAGTTTTTGTTCCTGCAGATCTATTACCGCCAACCGCTCTTTGCCCGAGGGTTTGCTGAAATCAATCACTGTGATAACGCGTTTGTTTGCAGGGTTGATTTTCCGGTGACCGGTTACTGCCTGTTCAAAAGCTTTGAAGCCGACAACATCGCTTAAATTCATTTCTTGGTAAATGTCTTTCAGGTTGACAGAGACATCGGCAACCGTTTCGGCACGGCAACCTGTGTCAAGTGTCGCGAAAAAAAGAACGCCAAATATAAAAAACAGTTTTTTTGCCATAAATCTACTAATTCCTCAACAAAGAGTCCGCTTCGAAAATGTGAGTTAAGCGGATTGTATATAGGTTGTTTCAGTTATTCGATTACAAAGATAATTGTTTTTTCCGGAATTGCCCAATTGTAAATAAATTCTGCGTGCGAGGTGACGTTGCGTATACACATGTGCGACCGCGGTGTTGTGCCTAATGTCCGGCTGTACTCTATGGGTTCTTTTTCGGGTAAATTTACAGGGACTCCGTGTATGTACGCGCCGTTCGAGAAGCGGCTGGCATGGGGTGCAAATCCGCCGATTTCGGTTGTTCCGTCTTTATAAAAAAACATTTTGGGCTTTTGGTCTTGTATCATAAAAATACCGAGAGGGGTTGCCCGCATATCAGGAGGTAGCCGCAGACCTGTTGTGGCGGGGTTCATGCTACGGATTTTCCATACGTAGCCGATTTTTTCGAGGGTGGTAATGTTTTGGTTGGAACGGTCAACCACAATAACTTTTGAAATGGTTGTGACCGAGTCGAGGGTTTTTATATACCTCGTGGGAACCATCCATTCACCGGGGAAGGAGGTGAGCTCGACTCTGAAAAAGCCATCGGAGTTGTCTTTTATCATAATCAGTGACCCGTCTCTTCCGTAGCGTACTGGTTTGCTCAGGTCTGCCGGGTCGTATAATGGAATCGACTGATCCCGTTCAACGCCGTAGGAGTCAATAATTCCGTAGCCGTCTTCTTTATGGTTTTTTACCAGCGAGGCCTGTCCGTTTCTATTTTGGTAGTTTTGAAAAATGCCCCACCATGAGTGGTGCTTTTGGTGTGCTTCGAGCGTGTCGAGCTTTTGCGATATTTTGTTCCATTGAAACTGCCGCTCTTTTGTTCCGTAAGTGTACGTGTCGTTTAGTGTGTATTGGTCGTAGATTAACTCTTTTTCAATAGATACAGCTCCTGCTTTGCCAAAAAGCAAGCAGAGGCTGCATATAAAAGTGGGAAGTATTTTTTTCATGTTTTTATTACACAAAATATCTCTCTAAAATGGCTTTACATTTTGTGTAGCCATCTTTCAACACCACTTTCGGGTCGGGATTTTTCCAGTAGGTTTCGTTGAAAATTTCCAACGAAAAAGCGCCGTTAAAGCCACTCGCCTTTAATATGGGCAACACCTTGCTGAATGGGCAAATGCCATCGCCCGGATACACGCGATCCGCATCTGTAAGTTGCTCTCTCGGTGGGTTGGCCGGAAAGTCGTTCAGGTGAAACAGTGGTAATGCCGAGCCGTGGATAAGCTTGAGGCTATCGTACGAGTTGCCGCCCCGGAAGAGGTGATAGAAATCGAGCAACAGCCCTGCGTCCGGGTGCTTACTTCCGGCTACAATGTGTAATGCGTCAGACAGCTGGTTGAGTGCCCCAGCTCCCCATGTTTCTAGCAGCGGACGTACACCTGTCTGTTTGCCAAAGCCTAAAATGCGGGCATATTTCTCGGCATATAGCGGCAAGTGCTGACGGTTAATTTTTTTCATGCCGAAAGCGGTTGCTGCGATGCAGTGCGCGCCTAATTGGGCGGTAATTTCCATTTCGCGCTTCATTTGTTCCATGCCCTTTTCGTTGACTAGCCACTCGGCGAAGCCGATGGTGTTTTCGTACACAAGACCGTTATCGTCTAACCGTTTTCTCAGGTCGGCGAGTTTGCCGCCTTTCGCTATATACGTTTCTATGTCTCTCATCCAAAGCTCGATGCCATCATAATTGGTTTCGGCGCAAAGGTCTATCTGCTTTTCGATGGGCAGTTTGTAGTAGCCGATGGTTGCCGTGTTAAGGGCAAGGCGGTAGGGTTTTCCGTTGTTGGTTGTGCCACTTTTTGTGTTGTTCGTGGTTTTGGCAGCAAAGCCTTTCAGCGAACTTAGTCCTGCTAAAGCTGCGCCTGAACCTGCCAGCATTTGGCGGCGTGATATTTTTTTCTCCATGTTACTTATTTTTCCCAATATTTCAGATTTCTCAAATAGTTTCCGGAAGCCGTAATACTGTCCTTTCCGTTTTTAGGATTGTCGTGTTCAACAATGTAGTGTTTTACGCCTGCTATTTTGCTGTAGCCGAAAATTCCGGGAAAGTCTATTTTTCCGCTTCCTACGTCGGCAAAATTGCCTTCGGGCGTGTAGTCCATATCTTTAACGTGCAAAATGGGGAAACGTCCCGGGTATTTTTTCATATAGGTGATGGGGTTGGCATCGCCTTTTATAGTCCAATAAAGGTCTAACTCCATGTTCACATATTTGGGGTCGGTATTTTGCAAAATAACATCGAAGGGTATAACGCCTTCGGTTATCTTAAACTCGTAGTCGTGGTTATGATACAGAAATTGTAAACCCTCTTCACGGCAAACGCGTCCGGCTTCGTTGCACCAGTCAGTGATTTGCTTCCATTGGTTGAGTGGAACTACCTGAGTGCCGTCGAGGAATGGGTAATAACAAACGAAATATTTTTTGCCCCATTTTTTTGCCTCTTCAATGCCGGCTTTAAAAGCGTCTTTGTCGATGGCGATTTGGTACATTGCCGAGCCGCCGCATAGCGGTTTTAATCCCAAATCTTTGATGTATTTTTTAGCATAGTCGAACCCAAGCCCGAAGTCGCCGCTAAATTCCAGATCTTTGTAACCTAAGTCGGCAATCAGTTTAAGGCCCTCTTTAGGGTTCTCTTTCAGCCATTCGCCGCCGGTGTTTCCTGTAATAACCCCAAAGCTTTTCAGCGATTTCATTTTGCCGCATCCTGCTGTCGATGCTACACCTTTACCTGCCAGCATTAGAGCCGATAAAGCTCCCGCGCTTTTAATAAAATTTCTTCGTTTCATAATACAATGGTTTTTATAGTGATTGGTATTTTACGTTTGCTAAATAACGAGCCCTGAGGTGGTAACATTTTCGCGTGTTATTCCCGTCATGTCGCTTTCGCGAGTAGAAAAATCCTTATTGTGATAATTTAAATTGCCGGTAATCATGTTATTTTAGTATTACCGCTCCTGTTTCGGCATCAAGCAGAAGGTTCGATTTTGGCTCCAACTCAACATTGAGTTTTTTTGCCGTCCCGTATTTTTGCACGGCCGTGCAAAACAGGGTAGCCGACAAGAGGGTAACCAGACTTAATACAACCTTTTTCATGATCAGTTTTTTATTGTTGGCAAAACGAGAACATGGTAAATAATCCGTAATCGAGCTGTTTGTACTCGCTTCCCGAACGGAAAGGCGGTTGGTAACGCCAACTCCAAGGGGTGGCAATGCCAAATGGCTCTCTGTCAAACGGACCTAACAGGTTGCGCAGTGTGCCGATAACTTCGACACTGACAGTGTTTGTTCCCTCTTTTACAAATTTTGATACGTCGAGCGAGTAGGGAGCCCAACCGATAATGCCGGCCTTTTCGCCGTTTATGGTTACTTCGGCTACCGAGCCGCCCCATTCGTTCAGTTTAACTGTGTGGGGCGCGTTCGCGTTGGTTACTTCATACTCAGCTGAGTATTGAACTCCGTGCGAGTAAAAGGGGAAGCCCTGCGCTTTCCAACTGCCGAGTACCGGGGTTTTGTATTTCTTGATTGTAAAGCCTTTCGGTGCGGGGTGAACTGTGAAGTTGCCGATGATATAGGCCGGTTCTATTTCGGCTAATATATGCATGCGAGGAGCATCGATTAATAACACGTTTTCGCCTTTTTTGATGTATTGCCCGATGGGGAATACCTTAAAGTCGTGGTCAAGGTAAAACTCGCCCGGCAGCGGTTCAACAATGTTTCCGTTAATGGTGGTAACGGCATCGAACTCTTGCTCCAGTACGGCTTTGATGTCTGAATAGTCGAAATTTTCGCCGACTGTGAACCGGTATTCAGCCTTAAAGCCTGAGCCCTGCTCGTAGGTTTTGTCAATGTCCATAACCTCTGTTTTGTACTGAATGGTGCAAAACCAGATGTTTCCTCTTTCGGTACCGCGAGCTTGAAAGAGCTTGTCTGTGGCATCGGACGTGTGGAGGTAGGGCATCGTCTTTCCGTCAATGTGCATGGTTACATAGTCGAGGGTCAGCGCGTTGGGCTTTTGCAGTGTAACGCTTACGGCACCGTTCGGGTCAATGACTTTGCATCCTTTGTTAAATACCGCTTTTTCGAAACCGCTTACACTCTCTTCAGAAACAAAGAACAAGATGCTTCCCGAAGGTTCCAATTCAAATTCGAAGAAGATTTCTCCGCCTTTCGTTGTTGCCGGATATTCTTTAATGGTTCCGTCAAGGGCATCCATCAGTAATACCGATTTGCCTTTTATGGAGAGTGACGCGCTCGCTTTCAGCTCTTTCGACGAATTGACAAAGAAGAGCACTTGCCCATCTTCCAACTGACGGCGCATGTGATAGAAGCGTCCATCGCCAGGGTTGATGTTTTGGAATGTAATGGTCTCGTTTTTCAACTGCGCAACGGCGGTCGCATTGTCATTGAGAAGGGTTGTGCTTGCCCACTCTTCTCCGTAGCTATCCTTTTTCCCGTCAATGCGCGAAGGGTGTTCGTTTATGATAATTACTTCGCCGCCGTTCTTTATAAATTGGCTGAGCAGCTCTACTGTCGACGCGTCTAACGATTCTGAATATTCGGGCAGGATAACGGTTTTATAAGCCCGTTGGCCGATAATAAATTCTTTGCCGTTTACGCTGCCCTGATCTTTCACGATATTTTCGCAGGCAAGGTCGTACTCAATCTGTTTCTCTTCCAGCCCGTTAAGCAGCTGACGGAACGAACGGTTGAGCGCGTTTAAAACCGGATTGTTTTCGCTTTCGCTTTCTCCTCCCGATTGGTAATACATCCATGCCGTGGTGGTAGGCTCGAAGACAACAATATCGTTCAGCTGTTGCCCGGCCGAAAGCACATACGAGAGGCGGCCGAAATAGTCGTTTTGTGTTGTGTATTGATCCCAATAGGGGGCGTGATATGAAAACGATTGCGGGAAGTCGTGCTTTCTGCATCCCAGTAATGATTGTAAATAGAGGTGTTGGTTCATGGTGTTTACCCCTAAAACAAATTCCCAGTCGCCGAGGCGTTTCATATCGTTGAATGTCAGCTCCCATCCGGCCGCTCCGTAAGTTTCTGACAGGGTGCGACGGCGTCCGAGCTGGTTGGCAACGCTCGACAGTTCTTTTACGTTGCGCACATCGCCGAACTGTACGGGCAACTCTTCGTCCATTTGGTTAAACAGCAGGTCGATAGCCGGGCGTTGGTGCCAGGCGTACATGGCCATGTTGTCGCCGCCGTGGTGTGGGGCAGGCCAACCGTGCTCCCAGTAGTGGCCGGTAAATTCGAGGTTGTTGGCTTCGTAATATTCGTAACTCGGTTTTCCCCAACGGTCGACAAACAGTTGCAGCAAAATTTGGAAATAGTTGTGGCGCACACGTTTAAAGTCGCCAATGTTGTTTTTTATAGAGGGCAAATGGTCTTCGAGATTGTAGCCGTATCGTTCGCGGAAACGGTCGAACAGGTCGGGAGTCCAACGGAAATTTCCGTCTCCGATAGGAGCAATGTTCGGTTCGTCGGTAAACGACCCTTTAACGGTTTTCCCGAACTCATCGCCGATTGTTTTTTTATAGCTGTCTTCAATGGTAATCTTCAGAAAATATTCGGTAACACCCGGTACAAGCAGGTCGACATACGAAAATCCACCCTGCCGGATGTCGCCTTTTTCATAAGCAATTTTCTCGTAAGCTAAAAAGTTGCCCTTTTTGCCGGTATACTCATCGCTTTTTTCGGAAATGTAGTGGTAGCCGTTGCCGGCGACTTCGTAAATGGCTATGTATTTCTCAACATCGCTCTTGCTCAAAGAGGTCAGTGAAACTTCGCGCAGCGATGAGCCTTGATTGTACGATTCGGGCATATTGGCCGGCACGTGCCCCCCGGCGGCACCGCTTGGAAACGAGTTTTCGTCGTAAATCCAGAAGTCCATACCGAGTTCTTTTGCTCGGACTAACGTATGTTTAATCAGTTCGTCCCATTCTTCCGAGAAATATTCGTTTGTCAATCCATAGCGTGGGTGAGGCATAACGCCGCCAAAGCCGTGCTCTTTCAGGTCGTTCATCGAAAAGTCGATGTACTCTTTGGTGACGGTTCCGTTCCACACCCAAAAAGGTACGGGACGGAACGTGGCATGCGGGTCGGCGAAATTGGCTTTCAGGTCGGCAAATTTTTCGGCGATTTGATCAGCCGGAGCCGGTCGTTTTTGCTCGCAGCCGTTAAGCAGTAATGCCGCCGCAATTAAGAGAAAAAGAATCTTCTTCATGGCTGTTCTGTTTAAATTCAGGTGGTTCTCTTTGAACTGTAAATGTAATAAATTAGTTGATTATTTTTACACCTTTCGGTGCCTCTATTTTTGAAACGATTTTTCCATCGGCACGTTTTTCGTGGCGTATCTTGATAGCCCCCACCGGAGTGGGGTAAGTGCCCTCTACCCATTGCAGGTCGCCGAGATTGGGGCGTATGCGTACCGTTTTGCAGCCCGGCTCTACTACTTCTACGCCCAACACGTGTTGGCTCAACCATGCGGTAGGCCCCGATGCCCATCCGTGGCACAAGCTGTGACGGAAGCCTATGTAACAATATTTGCCATAGGTAGCGTGAACATCGACTTTACCCTCAGGCACCAGCTCGTCGATGCGGGCAGCGTTGTCCATCCACTCCAAATCAAAATCTTCCCAGAAAGTGGTAGCCCCAAGGTCAAGCATTGCGCCCCAATATTCGCGGATGCAGTCCATAGCTCCGGTATAATCGCCGGCTTTGGCCATTGCCTGTAACATGAAATAGCCGTAGAAGGTTGAGAAGCCTTCGGCTCCGCCGCGAGCGACAATTTTGTTCATCTCTACCGCATCGCGCATCCCGGCCAACGCGAGTAGCGAAGCCGCCTGTTTATTGTCGTGCGCTTCGGGTATGTGTGCACGAAGCCGTTGGGATGCCTCTTGGCATCGGGTGGCAGCCTCTTTTTCGCCAAGCGCGTTGCAGAGGTCAATACACCCGTCTATTGTCATAACCATAAGCGCTTGCAAGCCGGAGTGTACCACCTCCTGGTTGTCGCTTGTAGGCCAATCGAGAAAGCGCGCACCGTCTAATTGCTCAACGCCGTTTTCATCGATTTTTGAGATAACCTGATCAATTAGCCCGATGATGTAGTCGCGGTTCTTTTTCAGAAAATCGAGGTTTCCGTGTTGCACATACCACTCGCGCTGATTCATAAGCCACCAAAGCGAGTAGGCGCTGTAGCCGTTCATCCAATGGGGCAGCGGGTCGTTTACAACACCGTAGTCGAGGCTTTTCGGAACTACTTCGTTGTAACCGAAAACGGCGTTTATGGTCATTACTTCAGGGTACATATCGCCGTGCCATACAAGACGGTCGCGCTTGATGCCGTCCCACAGGTGCTCTTGCATATTCAGGTGCACGGTGTAGGCGCCCGTATTCCATATTTGGTTCAGCCGCTCGTCGTTCGACTTGAACGAGCCCACATAAGGCATATCGTAGTAGCTGAAAATGGCGCGCGCCTCTTTCAGTGCCAGCTCTGTGTTGGGCTCAACCAAATCGATGCGTACGAAGCGGAAGCCTGAATTGCCCACTTCAATAACGCCCATCCAAGGGACAGTGATGATGAAATCGCGCATGGCATGGTCGTTAGTGGCTCCGTTTTGCCCGATATCAGACATGGCTTCGGATACCGACTCGCCAAAGCGGATGCGCACCTTTGTTGGCCCCTGTTTTGAGGTTTGGCAGTTTACTAATTGCAGCCCACCCTGCAGCTCAACACCATAGTCCAACAAAATGGCTCCCATTTCGTTCGAGGTGCTCCGTATGGTACATACGCCCGTAAAGTTGGTGCCGGCCTGACCGTTGCCTTTTTCTAAAAGGATGTCGGCGTTTTCGACTAATTTGCCACCGCCATCGTATTTCCATACAACACGTTGAGGCGATATGTAGGCGCGCGTGCGGCCGTCAAACTCAGTTTGCGCGGTTGCTCCTCGCGCGGCAGGGGGTAGTTGCTGTGCCGACAGGCAAAGGCAGCACATTGATAAAAGGAGAGAAATTGCTGTTTTCATTATTTCAGGTCTTTGTGATTTATCAGTTTTACGTTGTTCTTTTTTACCGCTTCTTTCACCTTTGACGAGGTGAACATATCGGTTACTAGTTGGCGTTGTTTTGCCGTTTCGCCTTTTCCGGGCGAGGTTGAAACTTCCATTTCGGCTACATCAAGGCCGGGATGTTCTATAAACAGGTAGGTTCCCGGGTTAAGATTTTCGATGGCTTTGGCAAAGGCGTTGATGACTTGCTCGTTGCTCATGCCTTCTTCTTGAAATTGGGGGAAGGGCTTTACCTCCTCCGGCAAATTAATTATGAGCCCGTACTCTTTCATCAACCGGCCTACCATGTTTGCTACCTCAGAATCCCAGTTGTCGCAACCCATGTGTGCCGAAGCGTGCGACACGTGTGGGAGGTGTTTTTTTACCAGTTCGATTTGGGCGTGAAACTCGGCTTCAATCTCTTCCAGTTTCCAGTCGTGCTCGCGGATAGCGATGCCCGGACGTCCCTCGATGGGCCATATAAAGGGGTAGAAGTAGCCGTTTTCGTCGGTAATGCTCGGTGCTTTTGTTAGCGGCTTCCATTTACAGGTTTCCCACTCGGAGGTAATCATCAGGTGCACTCCGACATCGAGGCCCGGATTTTCGTTCAACATTTGCACTGCTTCGGGAAACCACGGGCAGCAAGCCATGATTTCGGTCGAGTAGGCGATGCCGTTTTTGTAGGCTTCGATACATGCTATGTTGGCAGCGTGAAACGATCCGATATCGTCGGAACGAACCAGAAGTCTAACTTCGTCTTTTTGTGCTGAAACGGCAAGGCTGGCAAGCGCGGCCATTATAAGAAAAATCTTTTTCATAATTAGGATGGTTTATTTTAAGTCTTTGTAACTGATTAATTTAACGCCTTTTTTCTTGATCGCCTTTTTTACGACCGGCGACATGAACATTTCGGTAACGGCCTGACGGTCGGCAGCCACATCTTCATAACCAATATGCCCCACGCCCCTTGTTTCAGGAGTGTCGTAAGCGGGGTGCTCAACAAACATGTAGATGCCCGGATCAAGATTTTCGATGGTTTTGGCAAAGGCCTTGGCGCGTTGCTTTCCGTTCATCTCTCTTTTTATGTCGACAGGCATATAAGTAAATTTCCCTTTTGTTTCAATGTGTAGCCCATACTCTTTCGCCAGGCGATCAGTCATTGCTGTGACATCGGGGTGGAATCCGCTGCAGCCCATGTGTCCGGTAACGTGCGACACGTGCGGAACGTGTTTCTTTACCAATTCGATTTGGGCGCGAAACTCAGCTTCAATTTCGGCGAGTTTCCATTCGTGCTCTTGTATAGAGGCTCCGGGAGCATTGCTATTTGGCCATATAAATGGGTAGAAGTGTCCATTTTTGTCGGTCAGGCTTGGCGCTTTGGTTAGTGGCGCCCATTTGCAACCTTCCCATTCGGAGGTAATCATAAGGTGAACGCCCACATCAAGTCCCGGGTTTTCGTTCAGCATTTTCACCGCTTCGGGAAACCATGGGCAGCAAGCCATAATTTCGACCGAGCGCATAATGCCGCCGGTATATGAGTCGATGCAAGCCAGATTGGCCGAGCGGAACGAGCCAATATCATCGCCACGGACTAACAATTGGATTTCGTTTTGTGCCTGCATTGTTGCGGTGCAGCTTAAAATTGTTGTTAATAGAAGAAAAAACTTTTTCATAGAAGTGTCAGGCATTAGTTATTTGGATAAAATACTCGTGTAGGTACAGGTGTGAGCGAGGGCACTGCCCCAATGTCGCGCGGCTCGCAAAACCACACTAATTTTCCATCGTCGGTAAGGTTGGCTGGTGCCTTTTTTCCATCCGGGTGGTTTTGCTCGAAGTGGTGCAACAGTTGGCTTCGCATTTGGTTAAACACCTCTTGGTATTCGGCTTTTCCGGCAAGGTTGGTTGTCTCTTGCGAGTCGTTTTCCAAGTTGTACAAAAAGTGGGTAATTCCCGCCGGACCGTAGCCCGTGGCATAGCCAATGCCCAAATCGCGCGCGCCGGTGTGGAAAATGTATTTCCATTTTTTATTGGCAACCATTGCTAAATTATCTTCCAGATAAAACGAGTAGGCAAACTCTTTTATCTCGCTTTTCTTCCCGGTCAAGACAGGCAGGAACGACACCCCCTGTGCCTCTTTCAGCGGCTTGCTTCCCAGTATGTTGAGAATGGTGGGGACGATGTCGACATATTCGACCATCGCGTCGCGTCGAATGCCTTTCTCGAACAGGCTTCCTGCTTTAACAATAAGGGGTTGGTGTACAGCTTCTTCCCACATGGAGTGTTTCTCGAACCGGCGGTGATCGCTGAGCAGGTAGCCGTTGTCGCTGATGTAAATAATGAGCGTATTCTCATCTAACCCGTTGTCGGTTATGGCATTGAGCACTATCCCAGCGTTTTTGTCCATAAACTCGACCGAGGTGTAGTAGGCGGCTATTATACCCCTCCGCTCGTTGTTGGTAAGGCTTTGGAAACATTCCGGAACCCAGCGGTTGTCTTCGTCGCTTCCTGTGGGGAGCGGCATATCGGCCGGGTTGTATTTTCCGCTGTATTCGATGGGGAAGGCATGTGGGTTGTGCGGCTCGTTTGGTGCATACCACACAAAAAATGGTTTGTCTTTATTTTCGGTGATAAAGCGTGCCGCCTCGTTGGCATAGAAAGTGCCTGGTGCGTCGGCATCGTAGTAGGGGTGGGGCAAACATGCAGTGTTGTAGTTGTCTGTTTCCGGCGAATAGGTGGCTATCTCTTCGGGTACAGCACGTTTTCCGGCGGCCTTTATGTGTTTTTCATAGTCGCCGCCTTCTATTCTAACATCGAAGCCATAGTCGGGCATCCCGTCTTTATAGAGTTCGCCCCATATCCACGCGTTGTTGTTGTCTTTCCCAAAAATTCCGGTTTTTACCCCTTGCCGGCGCAGATGTTCGGCAATGGTGGTGTTTTTGTCGGCATCGAAAGGCGTAAAGAGCAGGTTGGTTGCCGTAGTGTGCGGATATTTTCCTGTCAAAAGCGAAGCTCTTGACGCGACACAAATGGGCGAGTTGCAGTAAGCCCAATCGAACAGCACCCCTTCGCCTGCTAACCGGTCGATGTTGGGCGTGCTGATTATGTTGTTTCCGTAGCAGCCTGTAACCATACGGGTATGGTCGTCGGCCAAAATAACCACTACATTTTTAATTGGTGGCGCGGCCATTCCCTTCGCTACTATCGCTAAAACAGCGCATATAATCAACACCTTTTTTTTCATAGTTGTCCGGTTTGTTTAAAATATTTGTCTAATACTAAAAGCGAAATCAGCTTTTCGCGCCGTTTGTTTTTAAATTGCTCAACATACCGGTTGGCGTTGGCAATGATTTGTTCGGCCTCGCCGGGATGCTCTATGTAATGGTTCAGCCGCTCTTCCAGGTCGGAGAAGTCGGCGGCAATTTCTATATAATGGTAGTTGGGGATCAGTGTCCCTTCCATAAACCACGTTTCGCAAGTAGGGCGCGGCATCACGGCAACCGAGTTTGACGACATTATCCATTTCAGGTTGCTTGCCACATCGTTACCTTCTAGGGCGAGGATAAACTTATATTTCAGATGCTCGGCAATCGTTTTTTTGGGGGCTTGCCATTCGGGGGGTATATCGGCTCGTTTGCGGCTTACATCGGCCGCGTCGCAAAGTGGATGCCCGAAAAACAGGTTCATAAACTGAATGCGGTTCTCTTTTCCGCCCACCTTCCCCATAAAAATGGCTTTGTTTTGTTTTTCGCGAAATGGAATTTTATCGTTCACAAAAATGAAGTGGCGTATCTTAACCAGC
>JGI994J12354_10002859_pt1 | contig 16496 bp, 19 predicted proteins | sample IntmicLarv3ML3BL_FD_12354 | JGI IMG/M metagenome (IMG submission 12354) | reverse complement strand
CCCCCCCCTTGAACCATATTTTCGGTGCCAGGGCGCGGAACAGGGGCAGGGCCCGCAAAAACCGTAACCTCTGCCATTACAATAAAAACAGTCTGGGTCCGGCACTCCCTGGTTGTTGGGCGCATCTGCCAGATCATGATTTGCGGTCTCACCTTCACCTTGTGTCATCCGGTTTTCCGTCTCAATTGCTATCCTTGCATCGCTTCATTTCGGGGTTGTTTTTTGTGCCCGGGTTTACCTGCATCCTATTATGCAGGATTTTATTTACGGGAGTATAATTCGATCCCCACAGCAAAAAATACAGAAAAAACATGACCCGCATCAAGGCATTATTTTCCGCACTGTCCGTTGCGGCGCTTCTTCCGGTTCTGGAAGAAGCCGCGCAATGGAAAATATTTTCGAAATACAGAAGNACCCGGCTTACCCGCCGATGGTGCCGTCTCCGCATGGATATGGGCGGCGTTTCGCTATGAATGGCAGAAAACGCGGACGTGACGAAATCGCGGTTTTCACAGCATAATCTTTTTGTGCGGCGGCAGAGTCACCTGCTNAAATGCCACATCCCCATTCAAAATGATTGATCCGGTATGGTGTTTAACCGCCCAAAGCGGTTAAACTTCATGTTGTTTAACAACAAAACGGCCATGCCATAATCGATCATGCAAAACGAAGATGCCATCCGGGCTGAAGCCCTGCAGGACACGAAAGAACTGTTTAACATACTCATGTACATCCATCAGATGCACGAATCTGTCGTGGGGTTACTGTCTGACCTGAAATCTCCTGACCCTGATGTTGCCGGCACGCTCGAGAGTGCGTTAAGTGAAATGGCTGCTGTCAGTGATGCAATGACGGCACTTCGCAGCAGGCTGGAGGCAAGGCTGGGCGAGCTCGGGATAATGAGCGGAGATGTCAGGCATTAAAGGAGGAAACAGCATGTCATCCGATACGAAAGCAGGGAAGCAAAAAAAGATGCCGCCGGAACTTGGCGGCGTCATGGCAGTCATCAACGGCTTCGCTGCCTCCCAGGCGGCAATGATGGCCTGTCTTGTCCATCTGGCAAAAGACAACAGGGATAACGAAAAATATCTGCAGGAACTCGAGCAGGCGATTGAGGCATTCGATATGGCTGGGGACGGCTTGGACAAGCTGAACGAACTGCTTGAAAAAATGTATGACGTTGAGTACTGAGTACTGAGTACGGGCAGTCGCTGTTTTTTCTCCTCGCGGGGAGGTGTGGCAGCAGCGGAAAACAATACCGATTGCCTCCCTCAGGCCGGTAGCTGCAACAGCTTGTTTACCTGTTCACACAAAGAGAAGTCGCGCCACGCAACGCAGGTGTGTTGCCGGGCTGGCGAAAATCAGCCGAACCGGTGATCCGTTCCATGACGTGTGCCAAAGAGACGGTCAATCATGTTAGTCCGGGAAGTAATCTTCTTTGCCTGTTGCCTGTTTAAAGAGAATAGCGGAGACGATTCCGGTAGGAGTGTGTTTATAAGAGAGGCTCACACCGCCAGCACCTGTCTCGGAAGTCAAATTTCCGTTGGTGTAATTCCGTGCCCCCAGCATGGTTTCAGCCATGGTGCATTCGTTTTTTTTACGTGCGCCACTAGGACAACACCTTCCAACAGCCAGTCAGCAATAAAGAGTCTGTCACCAGGTACAAAGTTATACCGGGTGACTTTTATCTTTGACTTTTTCGGGTCTTTCGAAATAACTTCTACTGAGCTTTTTTTATAGTAAATATCACCACGGACCTTGACATAATCAGGGGCAGACTTTACCTGCCGCAGCGTTGTTTACACCCACAGATAAAGATTACTGTTTGGTGGTTCATTACATTATTTACTGAGGCTCTGCGCAGGTTTTGGGAAGGGGTGTTTTTCTACAGAGATGTTCGGAACAGGTTGAAGGGGAAACGGTCAGTCTTGTACTGGGCTTTCTTTGCGTTTTCAACCACTCTTGCCGCCTTTTCATCATCAAATCCGCCGATCTTTTTAATGTCTTCAACGCTGGCGTTCGCAATCTCGCTGATTTCCTGGTAGCCATTTTCATACAACAGAAAACCAAATGGCAGGGTGCACTGGAGATTGTCTGCGAACTTTCTGGCGCAGAAAAATTTTTTGGGGGTGCAGCGGAGGATTTTCATCGTGGTCATTTTTATCCAAACTTTCGGGCAAGTGCCTCTGCCATCTCGTTGAACTACACTATAAGATCAAGCCTGGTACGGTAAATTGTGCTGCGTCCCCCTCAACCGGATAACCCTTGCTTCTGCATTCGGTCTGTCCGGATAATTCACCTGTCCTGTTTCATTTTTCTGCTCTCTGGCAGGTGCGCGATCCGGCTGCATGTCCAGTCAGACGGGGCTTTGACAGTATGTGAAAACGTTGTCAAAAATACCGCTAAATGTTCAGAATGTCAATGGATGTTGCTGGGCACAGAAAAAACAGAAGAATCAATTTAATCAATTGATTTTATACAGGTTTTTTAGATGAGTAATGTGGTGCCCGGGACCGGAATCGAACCGGTACGCCATTACTGGCGAGAGATTTTAAGTCTCTTGTGTCTACCAATTTCACCACCCGGGCACAGAGCATGGATTGTAGCACCCGCAGGGGGGGAAACACAAAAAGATTTGTATTGCCTGCCAGCGGTTGGATGATACGGATCCGCCGTTTTCTTGCCCGGATTTTTCCAGAGCAGTTTTTCGGCTTTCGGGCATATGACGTAGCTACCCAGTGCGCGCTTGTTGATGACAAATTGTTTTTTATTGCTTAAGCGGTGAGCAGGCAAACCTGCTTTTTTCGTCGCCTGAAAGAAAATTCGCCTCGGTAAAAACAGCAAAAAGCAAAAAAACGATGACTTTTACTTCTGTCAAAAATCAGAACCCCCCCTTCAAAAGAGAGTAATTCGTATTAAAAATCAAAAAATAAAAAACAAAATCCGGGTGTTTCGATCAAACCTGAAAAATTGTCCTGCATCAATGGTCAAAGTATGGTGTAAAGGTTAATCTATCTTCAGGAGGCTGGATGCTGCAGGTAGGTTGGTAGCCCGCCAGTCGATGATTCCGAATGGTTTTGGGGCGTTTTGAGTTGCATGCCTGCTGCTTTTTGGAAAAAATATTTTCAGGGAGGCGCAGGATGGGAACAATGAAAGCTCTTGTTTTTATTGAACCGGGAAAAATCAGGCTGGAAGAAAAACCCATTCCAAAAGTCGGGCCAACCGATGCGCTGGTGCGTATCACCACCACGACCATCTGTGGGACGGATGTTCATATTCTGAGAGGCGAATACCCGGTCAGGCCGGGTCTGACCATTGGTCATGAGCCGATTGGTGTTATCGAAGAGCTTGGTTCAGCCGTTGAAAGCATCTATAAAAAAGGCCAGCGTGTCGTTGTCGGAGCCATCACTCCTTGCGGGCAGTGCTTTACCTGTCTGGATGACCGCAAGTCGCAATGCCAGGGGCTGGCAGCCGGTGGCTGGCGTTTTGGCAACACCATCGACGGATCGCAGGCCGAATACCTGCTTGTGCCGTATGCCACAGCAAACCTCCAGTACATTCCGGACAATGTTACTGATGAACAGGTGCTCATGTGTCCCGACATCATGTCCACCGGTTTTGCCGGAGCAGAAAATGGCAATGTCAAAATTGGCGATAGCGTTGTCGTCTTTGCGCAGGGGCCGATTGGCCTGTGTGCTACAGCAGGAGCCAAACTTAAGGGCGCAACCCTGATTATTGCCGTTGACGGCATCCCGGACCGTCTTGCCATCGCAAAAAAAATGGGTGCGGATATCACGATAAACTACAATCAGGTTGATCCGGTTGAAGAAATCATGCGAATTACAAAAGGGCGGGGTGTTGATGTTGCCATCGAGGCACTGGGTACCCAGGGTACCTTTGAGAGCTGCATGCGTGTCCTGAAACTGGGAGGTACCCTTTCCAGCTTAGGCGTTTACAGCGGCAAACTCTCCATTCCCGCCGAGTCTTTCGTGGCGGGTCTGGGCGACCATAAAATTGTTACTTCACTTTGTCCGGGTGGAAAAGAGCGTATGAGAAGGCTTTTGAATGTGGTTCGAAGTGGTCGTGTCGATCTGCGGCATCTGGTGACACATGAATACAGGCTCGACCAGATCGAGGAAGCATACGATCTTTTTATGAGCCAGCGTGACGGGGTTCTGAAAATCGCGATTAAACCCTGACATCACACTTACACCATCGGTGGCACAGAGCAGCAGCAAAACCCGCATGTCCTTTCCTGCACCGGTTGGTGTGGTTCTTTTGTGAGTTCTAGAAGTGGTCGACCCGCTTGATACAAAATGCCGGATCAGGTTGAAACTGGCATAAAATAACAAAAAACAGATTAACCGTCGCAAAAAGGGAATACGATGCCAGAGAAAAAAACAGAACAGAAAATCGCCCTTGTTACTGGCGGTAACAGGGGAATCGGTTTTGAAACCTGCCGCCAGCTGCTGGATGCAGGCTGCATTGTCATCATGGGTTCCCGCGTACCGGTTCGCGGAGTGGAAGCCGTCGCCGAACTGAAAAATGCCGGTTATGACAACATCCGCTACATGCATCTGGACATGAATGATCCGGAAACCTTCATCCTGACTCGGGACCAGATTGAAAAAGACTACGGGCGACTTGATATCCTGATCAGTAATGCAGCCATTTCCATTGACGGCAAGCTGAAGATCGACTCGGTGCCGGTCAGTGTGATTCGCGACACTTTTGAGGCCAACTTTTTCAACCTCATCGAATTGACACAACTCCTTTTGCCTCTGATAAGAAAAAGCAGCGCTGGCCGCATCGTCAACCAGTCCAGCATTCTCGGTTCGCTTACTTACCACAGCATGCCGGACTCTCCCATCAAGGGAGCTAAGGCCTTTGCCTACAATGCCAGCAAAACTGCGCTGAATGCTTTTACCGTCCATTTGGCTGATTTGCTGAAAGACACTAACATCAAGGTCAATTCTGCACATCCGGGCAATGTCCGTTCCGATATGAACCCGAAAGGTGAGCTAAGTCTCGAAGAAGGGGCAAAAACCGCTGTTGAACTGGCGCTTTTTGCAGATGATGATCCATCTGGCGGCTATTTCTACCGCGAGCATATCCTGCCCTGGTAAAAGGGCAGGATTCGGTATAATCACTTTATAGCCGTAACAGGGACAGCCACTTCATGCCAGCCGCACCAGAACTACTCCTTCCAGCAGGCTCCGTTGCCAAGATGCACAAAGCCTATGATTTTGGCGCTGATGCCGTTTACGCCGGTCAGCCACGCTACAGCCTGCGCGCGCGCAACAATGACTTTTCCACGCTGAAAATGCTCGAACAGGGCATTACGGAAGCTCATGCCCGTGGCAAGCTCTTTTATGTTGCCAGTAACATCTACGCGCACAATGCCAAGCTCAAAACCTATATGGCGGACATGGAGCCCGTTGTCGCCATGAAGCCGGATGCCCTCATCATGGCCGATCCGGGCCTGATCATGATGGTACGCGACCGCTGGCCCGATATCCCGGTTCACCTCTCCGTACAGGCTAATGCCATCAACTGGGCTGATGTCAAATTCTGGCAGCGAATCGGCCTGACGCGCATCATCCTCTCGCGTGAGTTGTCGCTTGATGAAGTGGAGGAAATCCGCCAGCAGTGTCCGGACATGGAACTGGAAGTCTTTGTGCATGGNGCGCTTTGTGTCGCCTACTCCGGGCGTTGCCTGCTTTCCGGCTACTTCAATCACCGGGATTCCAACCAGGGCACCTGTACCAACTCCTGCCGCTGGAACTACAGCATCCATAATGCAGAAGAAAACGGTGAGGGTGATGTGCTGCCCCTTTCCATGAACCAGATCATGGAAGAGGCCAACACTTCCTTTTCCGCGCTGGGCAATGCGCCAAGGCATCCGCTGGCAGACAGGGTCTATCTCATCGAGGAAGGCAAAAGGGCAGGGCAGCTCATGCCCGTTATGGAAGACGAGCACGGCACTTACATCCTCAACTCCAAAGACTTGCGTGCTGTTGAGCACATCGAGCGGCTGGTCAGGATCGGTGTGGATTCCCTGAAAATCGAAGGGCGTACCAAATCCATCTATTACGTTTCCCGCACCGCCCAGGTATACCGTCAGGCCATTGATGATGCGGTAGCAGGCCGTCCTTTTGACATCCGCCTTCTGGGATCCCTGCAGGGGCTGGCAAACCGCGGCTATACCGATGGCTTTTACAAGCGTCATCATACGCAGGAATACCAGAATTACATCACCGGAGCCTCTGAACTGCACAACAGCCATTACGTGGGGGATGTGGAAAACGTGGAAAACGGCTGGGCCACCGTTACTGTCAAAAACCGCTTTTCAGTCGGGGACAGAATCGAAGTGCTTCATCCTCAGGGCAATACCCTTGTCACGCTTGAAAAAATGACCGACATGGAAGGCACCCCCCTGACCGTGGCGCCGGGTAGCGGTCACATTGTTCGCATTCCGCTTGAAACAAAATGGGACAAGGCGCTCCTTGCCCGCCTGCTTTAAAAAAGGAAGCCTCTTCTCATGCGACAGATCGTACTGGATACCGAAACCACTGGCCTTTCCGCCAGTGAAGGTGACCGCATTATCGAAATCGGTGCCATTGAGCTGAAAAGCCGGCAGATGACGAAAAACAATTTCCACCATTACATCAACCCCGAACGCGATTCCCACCCGGATGCGCTGGCAGTTCACGGGCTGACAACCGAATTCCTGAGTGATAAGCCAAAATTTGCCGACATTGCCGTTACATTCTGCGACTACATTCGCGGAGCTGAACTCATCATCCACAATGCTTCTTTTGATATTGGTTTTCTCAATGCCGAACTGACCCGGCTCAACATGCCGCGAGTGGACGAACTAGCAAAAAATGTCATTGATACGCTTGCAATGGCGCGGGAAATCTTTCCCGGCAGGCGCAACTCCCTAGATGCTCTGTGCGAACGCTACGAGATTGACAATACCCATCGCGATCTTCACGGTGCGCTGATTGATTCCTCGTTGCTCGCAGATGTCTACCTTACCATGACACGCGGGCAGGAGTCGCTCAGCATTGATCTGTACCACATGGATGACTTTGACAGGAACGATCCTGCCAACGCCATTCCCATGGAAGTGGTCGTTAGGAAAGCCACACCTGAAGAAACGGCCAAACACGAAGCCTGCCTTGATGATATCGGCAAAAAGCTGAAAGAACCGGTTGTCTGGCGACGGCAGCCGGATGCCGGGTAAACCAGCTTTTTTCGCTAAAACAGGAAACGCAGCAGTTTTTTCACAAAGCCCGGTTTCATCTTCCTTGTCATCCAGCTTTCCCCGATCTGCTGAGAAAGATGCCCCATTGTCGGGAAAGAATGCATTGTCATCATCAGATCATACAGACCGATATTGTGCTGAATAGCCAGTGCCCATTCATTGATCATTTCGTCTGATTTTGCGCCGACAATACTGACACCGTAAATCTCACCGGCGGAAGAGCAGAACACCCGGACAAGGCCATCTTCCCCATCTCTGGCAGCAGCGTTTTCATCGCCACTGTAGCGGGTTTCCACCACTTCGTAGTCAATGTGTTCCGCGTCCAACTGGGCAGATGTCCTTCCCACATGTGATATCTGAGGTTCCGTAAAAACCGTCCAGGGAACAGGGTGTTTCAGGTACTTCTTTTTCAGGGGCGGTATCATCATCGTATTCATGAACGCCAGCATACCCTGATGCATGACCGTCTGCGAAAGCATGGAAGAGCCGTTACAATCGCCAATGGCATAAACATGTTTGTTTGTTGTGCGCAGGTAATCGTCAACCACAATTCCTTTCCTGCCATACGCCACTCCTGCATTTTCCAGATGCAGCGAAGAAAAATCAGGGTTACGTCCGGCTGACACCATCAGCTTTTCCGATTCAATCTCTAGACCGTCACGGGTATGAACGATAATATGTCCATTATCACGCTGGCTGACATGCGTGATAAAACGGGAATTGTGAACATCAATACCGAGCTTTTCGCTGCCTTTTTGCAGGCGTTCGCCAGCTTCCCTTTCCCCGCCGGGAAGAAGATAAGGCATATCATGCACGATGGTGCATTTGCACCCCATTCGGGCAAACGCCTGTGCCATTTCACAGCCGATGGTGCCGCCCCCGATAAAGGTGATGCTCTCCGGAATGGCCTCCAGTTGGAAAAGGTTTTCATTGGTCAGGAAATCCACCCTGTCCAGTCCTCTGATAGGAGGGATAAATGGGCGTGTGCCAGTGGCAATAAAGATATCCTTGGCGGTATACTCCCGGTTTTCCACGCGAATGGTATCTTTGCTGACAAAAGAAGCGTGTCCCTGCCCCAGCAGAATATCCGCTTTTTCGGCGAGGGACATGATCCTGTTTTCACGTATATGGCCAATATCGGCATTGATGCGAGCCAACGGTTCAGTCAGCATCGGTTTTTTTTCCGGGGAATCAGAAATCTTTGCAGCGGAAACACATCCGGTGTTGGCACACTCACCATCGACTTTCCGGCTTTCCACAGCCAGCACTTTCAGTCCCATTTCTGCAGCCATGCCGGTCACTGCCATTCCGGCAGGCCCAAGGCCAATGACAATCACATCATATTTTTTCATGACACGCCTCCCTGAAAAAACAGAAGGTTTCAAAATGCCTGCACTTGACTCCGTCCTGTGCGGTTTTGCTCTCTCTGAAAGAAGCTCAATCCATAAATTACCACACCAATGCCCATTATCATCATATTTTGCCCTGAAAAGTGGATTTTGACAGGGGTCACAAAAAACAGGTAAAGGGGAAGAAAGGCTTCAGCCAGCGGCATCCAGTCCGTTTTTCAGCATCGTCCTGAAATTGCTTTCTTTCTGCCAAGTGCGCCGCTCCTCGTTGCCACCAGCCTGTATGGCAAGCGTTTCCAGCGTTTCATCCATCATGCTTTGCAAAATACGCTCTGCGAGTTTTGCGTCCGGGTGGATGCAACTGTAAAAAGTGACAATATTGCCGCGCTGGATGGAGAGGGTCGGAAATTTGTCAATATCCAACTCGCCCAGTATATCGGCATGATCCTCGATATCAACCCAGAAAAAACGTACATCCTGACGAGACCCGGCCAGCTCTTCCAGTTGCGGGCGGTACTCCCTGCAGGAGCCGCACCAGCCTGCACAGAAACAGACAACCATCCATGTGCTGTCATCCAGAGAATTCAGCACGCTGGCGTAATCCGCCCGGTCAAGTGTGATGAGTGACATATTGAAGTGAATAGCGTGAGGGGAAAACGATTATACCTGATACATTCAAAAAGAATAAAAGGCGCAAGGAGAATAAAAGGTACAAGGCGGTTGACAATAAAACAGGCGGTAGGCAAACTCGACACAGGCAGGTTTTTCCTGCATACGCTTTACCTGAACAAGCGGTATATGGCATGACTTCAGCACTTTACAGAGGGCGATTTGCTCCTTCACCAACCGGCCCGTTGCATTTTGGCTCGCTGGTTGCTGCCGTTGGCAGCTATCTGGATGCCCGTGTTGCTGGTGGTGAATGGCTTGTACGCATGGAAGATGTGGACGGGGCGCGCTGCCATCCGGAATATGACCGGGCCATCATGCTTTCATTGGAGGCATACGGCTTTCAGTGGAATGGCACCGTTATGCGCCAGAGTGACCGTGCCGGCGTATATGAGGCGGCACTGAACCGGCTCAAAAAAAAAGGTCTGGCCTATCCCTGCGCCTGTACCCGCAAAGAAATCTGCGATTCAGATATTGCCCATGATGGTGCCCACATCTATCCTGGCACCTGTACCAGCGGTCTTCCTGTCGGAAAACCTATCCGTGCTTGGCGTATGCATGCATCAAGGAAGCGCATTCATTTCACCGATCTGGTGCAGGGCGATATAGCGCAGGATGTTTCGGCAGAGGTGGGTGACTTTGTGCTTCTGAGGGCTGACGGCTGGTTTGCTTATCAGCTTGCTGTGGTTGTTGATGATGCGGAACAGGGCATCACCCGGATTGTCCGGGGTGTGGATTTGCTTGATTCTACCCCGCGCCAGATTTACCTGCAGCACTGTCTGGGCGCGCCTTTTCCTGAATATGCCCATTTGCCGGTTGCCGTCAATGCAGCAGGAGAAAAACTGTCCAAGCAGACGCTGGCAAAGGCACTGGATGACAACAATCCTGTTCCGGCACTGATGAAAGCCCTTGCTTTTCTCGGCATGCCATCACTCAGTAGCTGTGACACCAGCCTTGACAGTCTGTGGAATGAGGCTATCAGGCTCTGGTCGCTTGAGAGGGTGCCGAAGATCCATGCCATCCCTGTCTGACAATAAAAAATAGCACGTCCGTTTTCGTCTTGTTTTTTACCCGCGACCGGGTTACCGTAACATTCAGGAAAGTAGTGATGCTGGCCAGCTTTCCGCTTGCCGGAAAATATCTTGTTGACTGTTGAAAATGCCATTGCCACTATCGCGGTGGTATGGCGAATAATGTGCCACCATCAATGAAAACAGGTAGCACAGAAATAAAACAATTGAAATAAAGGAACTGAAGATGATTATTACTGATGATGCTGGTATCTGCGATATATTCCAGAGTATCAAAACCGTAGCCGTTGTGGGCTGCTCGCCTAATCCGGGGCCAAAAAACTATGTGCCGACTTACATGCGGGAAGAGGGCTATCGGGTTATTCCGGTCAATCCGCGCTACGACGCACTTTTTGGTGAAAAATGTTATGCCACGCTGAAAGACATCCCGGAAAAAGTCGACATGGTCGAATGCTTCCGGCCGGCAGAAGACATCCTGCCGATTGCTGAGGAAGCTATTGCCATTGGCGCAAAGGTGCTGTGGATGCAGCTTGGTATCATCAATGAGGAAGCCGCAAAAATTGCATCAGAAGCCGGGCTTAGGGTTGTCATGGATCGCTGCCCCTGCGCCGAAATTCCGCGTGTCGTGCCGGGCCGTGAAGAGAGCTGGAAAATATTCAAGGAAAAATTCAATCCCCCAAGCCTTGGATAACATCGGGACGCTGGCTTTTCATGACCGGCAAAAGCTCGCCTGAATCCTTGGCCCGTCTTTTTCTGCAAATGTAAATTTATGTGGACGTGGCATATATTTGAGTGCAAAGCAAAATTAGAGATGCTACACATTTCTCCGAAATGATTGCCTGATTCACAGGGGCAGTGCATAATTGTGGCGTTTTGCCCTGTTTTTCCTTTTTTTCAATGACAATCAAAAGGATAGCAATGGAACGTGACAGCGTAAATTTGCTTGCCGATGTGGTAAAACGGCATACTTCTGATGAATACCTTAACCAGACTGCCATTCCTAGTCTACGCTTTCTGAAAATTTCCAGTTCGGAATACGTACTTCCGGAGTTCAACAATCCTTTTGTTTGCCTGATTGTGGAGGGCCGCAAATCTGTATTGATTGGTGATGCAGCATATTCCTACCAGAAGGGGGAGTTCCTTCTTTTTGCCCTGAACATGCCTTTTGTCGGCATGGTGGCAGAAGCCTCGCCTGAAGCCCCTTTTTACTGCCTGCATCTGGACATTGACATGACACTGGTTGCTGAACTGCTCATGGATGAACGCCTGCGAATCGACTTCAGCAAAGATATCACGTCAGCGGGTGTTTACCTGGACAAGGCCAGCGAAAGTCTGGCCAACGCACTCTACAGGCTGGTTTCGTTGCTGGATAACCTGAGAGAGGCGGCGTTTCTCGCGCCCATGTATATCCGTGAAATTCATTACTGGCTGCTTCGTTCTGGACAGGGTAGGCAGCTTGCCTCGCTTTCCATGCCCAGCAGCAATATTCGCAAGATCGGGCAGGCTATCGCCTACATCAAGGAAAATTTTCAGGAAACTCTGCGTATGGATGATCTAGCTAGCATTGCCGGCATGAGCGTTTCCTCTTTTCACCAGCATTTCAAGCGTTTCACTATTTCTTCGCCGCTCCAGTTCCAGAAACAGCTTCGCCTGATTGAGGCACGACGGCTCATGGCAACAGAAAATGCGGATGCCACGGCTGCCGCATTCAAGGTTGGCTACCAGAGCCTTTCCCAGTTCAGTCGTGAGTACCATCGGATGTTTGGCAATTCGCCTTCGCGTGATATCAGGAATATCCGTAACTCTGCACTGGGAAATGCCCTGCGTGGCATAAAAAGATAGTGTCTGTTCGAGGTCTTGGACAGACAGCCTGTTTTTGCCCGCTTTTTGTTGGAGCTTTGCCGGGTGTTGCACCGGTCATCCTTCCCTGCAAACCTCGTTCACAGGGTAAAATAGTGGTATGCCAACCATTATTGCATTTGAGACTTCATCTGATACTGCGTCCGTTTCACTCATGAAAAAGAGCGGGGAGATTGAAACCCGTTATAGTTCGGGTGTGGCGACGCATTCGCAGTATATCCTGCCCATGATCCAGCNTCTTCTTGCAGAAGCTGGTATCAGCGTGACCGATTGTGATGCCATTGCATTTGGATGCGGCCCCGGCTCCTTTACCGGGGTCAGGACATCATGCGGGGTGGCGCAGGGGCTTGCCTTTGGTGCTGCATTGCCGCTAGTTCCGGTTGTCAGCCTTTTGGCTATGGCGCAAACCTGTCGGGAAAACCATCATGCCACGGATGTGCTGGCAATACTGGATGCACGCATGAAAGAGGTTTACTGGGCGCAGTACCGTCACGACGAAAACGGTAGATGGCAGACCGTAACGCCACCCTCCATTACCCCGCCAGAGGCTGTCATGCCGGTTGGTATGCCTCATGCCTGCGGCAATGGTTTATCGGTATATGCCGATGTCTTTGCCTCACTTGCTATTCTGGAAAAATACCCGGAGATCATACCTGACAGCACCGCCGTTGCCAGCCTGGCCGAAATCGCCTGCAGACAGGGCGATACCATCGTTGCGCGCGAAGCCAGTCCGCTTTACCTCAGAAACAAGGTCGCCTACACTACAGAGGAGAGGCGTACCATGAAAAAAGGGGGGTAGGGCATGCAGGCAAAACACGCCATTGCCACTTACAAGGAAACTGCGGATATGATGAGTAGGTCGGATATCCCCATGTTATTCCGGCAGATGCGAACAGGTGACGCGGCAGAAATTCATGCCATCGAAACCCGAATTTTCCCCTTTCCGTGGTCAGAGGCCGGTTTTGTCAATTCCGTTACCTGGGGCTACAACTGCCAGGTTATGTGCGAGGAAAACAGCGGCAGAATAGCCGGGTACTTCATTCTCATGACATCCATTGACGAAGCCCATCTCATGACTATTGGGCTCAGGGCCAACCTGCATGGCATGGGTTATGGTCGCATGCTGCTTGATCGCGTCATCCTGACTGCGCGCGAACACGGCATGGTATCGTTGCTGCTGGAAGTGCGTCCATCCAATACCGGACCGCTGGAAATGTACAGAAAATACGGTTTCAGCCAGATCGGGATACGCAAAAACTACTATGTTGATGTAGACAACACTCGTGAGGACGCCATTGTCATGAGGCTGACGTTATGAGTACCCTCAAAAACAGGGCGCGCGTGTTTGAGGAAATGGGCATCGGCCCGGAATGGTTGCTGCGCGGTAAAACCTCCTCTGCGCCGGATAGGCGGGCCAGTGAACAGGTTGTCGTGCAAAACATCACGTCTGAGCAGATACCCCCATCCCGGATTTTTCCGGGATTCCCCGACATTGCCGACTGGGAAGGGTTGGTTGCTGCCATACAGGGTTGCACCCGCTGTGGCCTTGCCGAAACCCGCACCAACACGGTTCCTGGCGTGGGCGATACCCGTGCCGACTGGCTCTTTATCGGCGAAGGTCCGGGTTACCACGAAGACCAGCAGGGTGAACCCTTTGTTGGCCGTTCCGGCATGCTGCTGGATAACATGATGGCTACACTGGGCATCCAGCGGGGTGATAATGCCTACATTGCCAACATCGTTAAATGCCGTGCCAGCGACGAACGCAAAAAAGACAGACCACCCACCAGCGAGGAAGCCACCCGGTGTCTACCTTACCTTCAGTGGCAGATAGAAAAAATCAGGCCGAAAATCATCATTGCGCTGGGTAGGACAGCCGCTGTTGGCCTTTTGAATACGGGCCCGGATGTCACCATGGCCGCCATGCGCGGCAAGGTACATTACTTGTCTGTCGGCAATACGGAAGTGCCGTTGATTGTGACTTACCACCCGGCCTATCTCCTGCGCACCCCGATGGCAAAAAAACAGGCTTGGGCCGATCTTTGCCTTGCAATGGATACTATAGATGTGGCCGGTTAAGCAACAACAAATGCACTGAACAGGATGACGGCAGGATGCCCGGACGGTTTCCGGTCAGTCCGGCTTCGTGATAAAGCCCAGTTTTTTTATTCCCGCACGCTGGGCGGAGGCCATCGCCCTGACCACACTGCCGTATTCGGCGTGGGCATCCCCTCGTATCTGGATTTCGGGCTGGCTTTCTTTTCCTGCCAGTGAAAGAAGGCGGGCATCCAATGTGGCTTCAGAAAGCGTTTCGCCATCCCAGCTGATTGTGCCATCTCGAGCAATGGCAATCGTGATGGTACCCGGCTCAATCAGGTTGGGCTGGTTCTGCGCACGGGGCAGCTCCAGCGTCACGGTATGGGTGAGTACCGGCACTGTCAGGATGAAAATAATCAACAGTACTAGCATGACATCCACCATCGGCGTCACGTTGATTTCGCTCATCACCTCATCTTCGTTTTCCAGCCCACCACCAAACGCCATGTCATGCCCTCCGGGAAAGGTCAGAATGGGCAGGGGTGTTGCCCGCCTCTGTTACGGGTGCACCTGTCAGGAAACAGGCATGAAGCTGCCGCGCAAAACGATTCATCCGGCCAATGGCTCGCCGGTTTGCCCGTACCAGTGCGTTATAGCCCAGCACAGCCGGAATAGCCACTGCCAGCCCCAGTGCCGTCATGATTAGCGCCTCACCCACGGGGCCAGCCACCTTGTCGATACTGGCCTGGCCGGTTACGCCGATACTGACAAGCGCGTGGTAAATCCCCCATACCGTGCCCAGAAGGCCGATAAAAGGGGAGGTAGAGCCAACCGATGCTAGGATGGAAAGCCCGCTTTGCAACCGCAGCGTATTTTCATCAATGGCGCCGCGCAGGCTTTCGGTTAGCACATCCGGTAGCGAGATCTGGCTTTGCAGGTTTCCCCCGTGCGCTGTGTGGTGGTGCATCGTCAGTTCACCTTCGCGGGCCAGATAAAGAAAAGGATTATCCGGCCCGGATTTCGCGAGTACCGCCATGCCTTCCTCGACATCCCGTGCCGCCCAGAAGGCCGCTGCTTCATTGGCCATTTTCCGAAACCGGAGTGCTCGCATGGTCCGGGTCACAATGACGTACCAGGAGGCAATAGACATCACCAGCAAAAAAAGGGCAATCCCCTTTATCAGCAGGTCACCTTGGTTCCATAGCGCAAGAAGAGTCATTCCGGGAAAAAGAGACAGGCAGTATTGAAAACAGGGTCATCATATCAGGATCCGCCCTCTCACTGAAGACTTGCCGTTGCCCTGATTGGCGGTATAGTGACACAATTGACCGCTTTTGTCCGGTGCAGGGCAAAAAAGCCTCTGCCAAACCGGCAACACGACTGAAAGGAAAGCCCATGCCCGTTATTTACGCCCATATTCTGGAAGGACGTTCAGACGAAACCAAGCGCGCCTACATTCGGGCACTCACCGAAGTCTCCGTCAAGCACCTGAAATGCAGCCCGGAAAGTGTCAGCATTATCCTGACAGACATGCCATTCACCCATTATGCACGGGGAGGAAAGATGAAAATGGACGAGCTTGCCGAAGCCGGGCTGACAGTCGAGGAATTTCATGCGCGGGAAGCCCGTGTTGCAAAAGAATCGCTGTAAAAAAGGAGGCAGTTTTTTACGACCAATCCTAGTTGCCTGCGGGCGGCTTGTCAGTCTGTCAGCGAAAATTTCACTGCCTGGATGTGCCAGCAGGCAACGGGCGTTTCATCCATGCGCGCCGGAACATAGCGCCATTTTTTTACCGCGCTGATTGCGGCATCATCAAGCCGGGCATAGCCACTGGATTTTTTCAGTTGGACATCGTTCACATAACCGGTGACAAGCACATGAACTGATAGTGTCACCATGCCTTCCTCACTCATACGGCGGGAAGCCGACGGATACTTCGGTTTAGGATTGTTTGCGTAGGCCGCATCCACGCGGGGAGAAAAAAAGGTGCCACGTCCCCCGGATCCATTGGCGCCTTTTCCGGCTCCTGCAATGCTCTTGCCTGTTTTGTTCCCAACTGTACCGGTGTCACCTTCGGAAGCGGCTTTTTCATTTGTGGCTTTAGCCGTAGCGATTTTTTGCGCCGTTTCCGGCTGCGCTTTTTTCGTGCCAGATTTGTCAGCGGTTTTCTCCGGTTTTTTCCGTGTGTCAACTGCATCCGCGTTGCCTGCAGACTGATTGCCGCCAGAAGAAGCATCAGAAAGCAGTATGCCGAGCATGGGGGAGAGGGGGGCTGGGGTGCGG
>JGI994J12354_10002858_pt1 | contig 16500 bp, 14 predicted proteins | sample IntmicLarv3ML3BL_FD_12354 | JGI IMG/M metagenome (IMG submission 12354) | reverse complement strand
TCCCGTGGAAACGCGCTTTCTTGAAAGAAAGCTGCAAAGAACTTCAAGAGAAAATGCTACGCATTTTCGGGCAATCGTAGGGCAAAGGCCCTGCTCCTGCCGCAATACGCGGGCAATGGCGGCGCGAAACCGACTCACTGCTCGCGCATTTTCCGACAGGAAAACGCGCGAATGGTGTGCGGAGTGTGGGTTTTGTGCGTGTCTCGTGCGTGTCGTGGGTTTGCATCGCACCTCGTAAGAGCGAGCACTCAGCGCACACGCGGGACGGTTTACCTATCCCCTTCCTCACCGCAACCACGCCGCGAAACCGTCCCGTACGCGTCACATCTGAGCAATGCCTCTCCACGCGAGCCCTGCGCAAGGAATCAGTCTCCCGCTTGTGATTTACAGCAAGAACCCATCCCACAACGGCGCGGTTCGTGGGGTGACACCACACCGCGTGTGCAGGAGCGCAGTTGGTGCAATCAAACTACACAAAAACTCACGGCGTACGCGCGCGCGGAAAGAACCTCTTGACAAATGCCGCGCCGTGCGGTATAATGCTTCACGCGCTGGTATAGCTCAGTCGGTAGAGCAGCTGATTTGTAATCAGCAGGTCGGGGGTTCAAATCCGTCTACCAGCTCCACAGAAAAGCCCTGCAATCACTACGATTGCAGGGCTTTGTCTTATCTTAAACTCACGCTGCGACGCAACGGCTTTTTGCCGATTGCCGCAGCAAAATCACGCTCTGAGTATGTTATCCATCGGGCTGAACGTGCCAAAGGTTGGAACGAATTTCTTGTGTGTAGTATGGACGTATCGCTTGACCATTTCAAGCGAAGTATGCCCTAAAATCTGCTGTAGCGAATACATTTCACCGCCGTTTTCGAGGTACCGCGTCGCGAATGTGTGACGCAGCAGGTGCGCCCGTATGCGCGGAATACCCGCGCGGGTTTTCAGCCGCTTGAATATCTGCTGAATGGTGTTGTCCGTGATGGGCGACAGGTTCGCCATTAGGAACACGCGCTCAGTGCGAGCAATCGCGGGTCGCCGTGCGACGTACCGCGCGAGCATTCGCCGAGATGTCAGCCCAAGCGGAACGACGCGCTCCTTGTTGCCCTTTCCGCAGACGATGGCGAAACCCTCGGTCAGCTTGAGTTTGTCGAGCCGTAGCGTCGTCACCTCGTTCATTCGCAGACCGCTGTCGAGCATTAGCGCGCAAATGCAGTAGTCGCGCAGGTGTCCGAGATACTTCACGTTGAACACAGAAAAGAGTTGTTTAACCTCGTTGTCGGAAAGAATATCAAGCTCGTGGCGTTTCGCCTTTGGCAGCTTGAACTTCTCGGACAGGTTCACCGTCATAAAGTCTTGGTTGTGGCAGAACGTGAGAAAGCTGCGCAGGGCGCGGACGTAGCTCTGAATTGACGTTGTGCTAAGCTCCTGTGACACGAGCCACGAGTGAAAGCCGCGCAGCATTGGTATCGTCAGCGCGTCAAGCTCGGGGTCGGGCGCGTCGGCGTGAGCCGCTGCGAGATACGTCGTAAATCGTCCGAGCGAAAGCGTATAGTAGCGTATCGTCTTTTGCGTGTTGCCGCGAAAAACCTGCTCGGCTAAAAAGTCCTTTATTGCGTCTGAAATCTTCATATCGTATTTCCTTTCAAAATGGCGTATTTGAAGCCCGTAGCAATCGCGCGGACGTAATGCTCGGGTTCGTCGTAAGCGTCGTAAGCGTCGTAATCGGTGTTTAGGTACTCCACTGGCGCATTGCGTTCGATGTCGCCGCCTGCGTAGTAGTAATTGCCGAATATCTTTGCGAAGTCCTTCGTTATGTATTTAGCGATGTACTTTGCGTAGTGGTCGGGTTCCCCGTCGAGCATTAACGCAGTCGAATATCCGTATTTCCATTCAGGCAGATTGTATACCACCTTGCCCTTGCGTCGTTTACCGCTGTTTTCGAGCCGTAGGGAGCCGCGAAACAGTCCGTGCAGGTGAACAGGTGAATCCCCTTGCCGTCCTTATGCAGCTCGGGAACGAGCACGTAGGCGAGCCCTTTACGCTGCGTCGCGTTGTCGAGCCACTTGCGCAGCTTTCGCGACACGACGGCGGGGTTCTCGCGCTCTATTCTTTTGCGGTCGAGCGTCAGCGTCGCCATATAGTCAAAGTGGTTCAGCGCAGCAATGCGCCGCTCCGTGTTGCGCGTCATCAGGTCGGCGGAGGATGTGTAGAGCTGTTTTTCGTCGCCGACACCGAAGCAGAAAATGCGCGAATGCTCTAAAAACTGCCCGACGATGCCGATAACGCTGATGTTCTCCGTAAACCCCTCAACGTCGAGAATCACACAACAAATCCTGAGCACAATCATCGGAATTTTCACGCCGCTCTGCGCCGCTTCGACGAGTTTTTCGATGACATCCTCCAGTAGAACGTAATTGCACGCGCCGAGCATGTAGTAAACGCGACTCAGCGTTTGCGGCACGGCAATCATGCCGAGGCGCAGCATGCTCTTATGCTCAAGAATCGCCGCGATGTGCAGTTGCTTGTTGGCGAGGTGCGGAAACGGGTGTCGGCTGTCAATCACCTGCGGAGAGAGCTGCGGCAGGATGTTGCGCACGAAATGTTTTTCCACGACGCGGCACTCCGACGCGCACAGCTCGGACATTTTCATGTGACAAACGCCGTACTGCGCAAGTTCAGCCGTTACGGCACGAAAGTACTCGTCCCTGAGCGCGTTGAGCAACGCGGTTTGCGCGTAAATCGCGTCGAGCCGCTGCGCGGCAGTCATTCCCGTCTTGTTGTCGCTGTAGTCCGGCGCGAACAGCTCATAATCGAGCAAGCTGCCGACACACACACCATGTAAAACTCGTCCAAGTTAATGCTGAAAATGTAGATGAACTTCAGCCGCTCCAGCAGCGGATTTTCGTCGTGATTTGCCCCGTCAAGAACGCGTTCATTGAATTTTAGCCGCGTCAGCTCGCGGTTCTACATGAATTTGTAGGCATCGCTGCTCATCTCAGCCCCCGATTTCCGTTTCCGTTGCGCCCCGCGGAGCCGTGGCAATCGGCGCGCACGCTTGCTCGACCGCGTCCGTTCCCTCCTCGACTGCGCTTTCCCCCGCTACCGCTGCGGTCGCCTCCGCTGTCGGCTTTAGAATGCGGTCGATAAGATAGCCCTCGCGAATGCCGTATTTGCTCACGCGAATCTGCTCGCCGCCGCACGGAGTGTGCCGCCCGTTCCGACCATTAGAGGGCATTTTACGCTCTTGCCCCATTCCCCATTCTCTAACTATTCGACAATTGCGGCTTTTATCTGCTTGCGCTCCGCGTCGCCCGGTATGACCTCGCTCACGTAATTGAGCTAGAGATTCAAACAACCTATCGGCAGGCTTATGATTTCCACGGGCGCGAAATTGCGAAACAGCACAAACTCCGTGCTCGCGCCGCCGATGTCAATCATAATCCCGCGCTCGCACTTGTCGAAGTGCGACACGCCAATAAACTCGAGCGTAGCCTCCTCGTCTCCGTCTAAAACGTCGGGCACGAGTGCTGTTTCCTCCGTGATTATCCGCACAGCCTCGGTGCGGTTTGCGATGTTTCGTAGCGATGCCGTGGCGAACAGGCGAATCTGCGACAGGTCAAGAAACGCAGTTGCCGCCGCTTTGAATTCGTTGCGCACCCTGCACGCCTTTTCAATGCCTGTTGCGTCAAGCACGCCGTCCATGACGTAACCTGCCAAGTCGACAATCTCCTTCTGCGTGAAAATGCGCTTAATCTCGCCGTTGGCGCAATCGTAAACCGACAGGCGCATGGAGTTTGAGCCTAAGTCAATAACTGCGCAATTCATTCTAATGACCATTCCTTTCCTTAATTCGGGAATTGTTTCGGTTTCGGGAATTTATTCCCGAAATTTCGCCTATCGTCTTTGGCGGAAAGAAACAAAACCGTAGTTTGAAAGATTTATCTTTCAAACTTTAATCTCCTCAGCAATGTTCCTATTTATCGAAGCGGCTCAAGTATAGCATTGCAAAGTAAAGTCCGAATCAAACGAGGAAATCGCGTGTTAAATCTTCGTAAAACGAAAACACCAAAGAGAACGACCAAAATCAGTATGTATACCTGACTTGACGTCTTTTTTGGGAACACTCTGCACTGCGACATCAAGAATGATTTTGTTCATCTTGATTTTCTGACACCACCGAATATAGCACACTTCAAAAGACAACGGAAGCTAGTTATGCCGTTCAATTCGCCGGGAGGCATTTTATGTAGGGGGATGTTTGATGTTTACTGGAAAATTTGAAATACCCGTGACAGAATAGACTTAAGCATTTGCATTGTTGATTGTGCAAATGCGTTTCGCAGTCTCGGAAAGTCCCCCCTTTTTTAGGTTTGGATATCTCAATCACCCAAATCTAGATATCTGTGGCCTTCAAAAACTCAATCCCCTGCTACGAGCCTGCTTGTTGATCAATTTACGTTAATTCATTGTGGTAGTTCAATAACCATAGCCGCAGTCTCAACGCCTCCAGCTTGTGGCGTGGTTTTGTCATGCGTGCAGAAACTACTCCCATCAACATCGCAGCAACCCCACGCAATCCGCAAACGAAAAAGCGGGAAGCGGAATTTTCATTCCGCTTCCCGCAACCGCGCTGTTCGCGCAAGCGTTTAGTCATCTGTGCTTTGGCTTTTTTACGACCGACTTGCGTCGATACTTTCTAAGAACTCAATTACCTATGCGTTTTTCGTTTTCGCAGTGTCATCGCACAGCCTTTAGATGTGATGGCAGGCAACGAAATGCTCGCCGCCGATGTCTTTGAGTTGCGGTATGCTCTCTGCACACGCCGCCGTCGCTCGCGGGCAACGCGGGTGGAAAGAGCAGCCCGATGGCGGATTAAGCGGCGTCGGAATATCGCCCTTCAGGATTATTCTGTTGCGCGTTTCCTCGGCCACCGGATCCGGTATCGGTTGCGCTGACAGAAGTGCCTGCGTGTACGGATGACATGCGTTCGCGTACAGGCTCTCGGAGGTCGCGGTTTCCACAATGCGTCCGAGGTACATAACCGCAACACGATGGCTGATGTACTGCACCGCAAGCAGGTCATGCGAGATGAACAGATAGCTCATTTTGTTGTTCTTCGCCTGCAAGTCTTGCAGAAGGTTCAAGATTTGCGCCTGCATCGACACGTCAAGCGCGGAGATTGGCTCGTCGCACACGATGAGCGACGGGTCTCCGGCTAACGCACGCGCTATTGACAGGCGTTGTCTCTGTCCGCCCGAGAACTCGTGCGGGAACCTGTCGGACATGTCGGGGTTGAGCCCCGTCATTACAAACAGCTCCTCAACGCGCTCCATGTACTCCTGCTTGCTTTTGGTCATGTTATGGATTATGAGCGGCTCGCCTACAGTCTGACCGGAGCTCATGCGCGGATCCATTGAGCTGTACGGGTCTTGGAAGATAATCGCCATGTCGCTGCGCGTAGAGCGGAGACTAGACTCCTTTTCGTTGGTGATATCCTGTCCGCGGAACATGATTTGTCCGTCCGTGGGCTTGTACATTCTGAGAATGCAACGCCCTACAGTGGTTTTTCCGCATCCGCTTTCGCCGACGAGTCCGAGGGTTTCGCCGGGTCTGATGGACAGCGTTACGTCGTCAATCGCCTTAACGTCACCCGCTTTGAGCTGCAACAAGCCGCGTTTTACGGGGAAGTACATTTTAAGGTTCTTGATATCAACGGTGTTGTCCTTCGCCGTTATCACGGCGCTATTCAAATAATCACTCATAGCTTACCTGCCTCCCTTATCCTGACATTGCAAGCCGTAGCGTGTCCCTCGTCAACGTAGGTCAAATCCGCTACCGGCTCGGTAAAGCACGAATCCTGTCTGAACTTACAGCGGCCGAGGAACGGGCATGTGGGTGGTCTGTTAATCAAGGACGGCGGCATACCCGGAATGGCGTCTAGCTTTTCTCCGAGCTTCGGCACGCAACTAATCAAGCCTTCCGTGTACGGATGCAACGGATTTGCCCAGATTTCCTTCGTTGTGCCGGATTCTACGATGCGGCCTGCGTACATAACGTTGATTCTGTTCGCATATCGCGCCACAACACCGAGGTTATGTGTTACCATAGCAAGCGCAATGTTGTGCTTGCTGACCATTTCGTACAACAGCTCCAAGAGCTGTGCCTGAATCGTCGCATCCAGCGCCGTTGTTGCCTCGTCCGCAATAATCAGTTTCGGTGTACACAGCATAGCCATGGCGACCATGACGCGCTGGCGCATACCGCCGGAAAACTGGTGCGGATAATCCGACAGTCGCTTCGTAGCGTCGGCGATACCGACCTGCGAGAGCATGTCCGCCGACCTCTCCAGAGCTTCCTTTTTGCTGACATTCAAGTGTGTAATAAGAACCTCGGACATCTGGCGTCCGATGTTTATGGCGGGATTGAGCGATGTCATCGGCTCTTGGAATATCATTGAGATTTCCTTGCCTCGTATGCTGCACATTTCCTTGCTCTTGCGCGAATACTTAAACAAATCAACGCCCATAAACTCCGCCGTTCCGGAGACAATCTTGCCCGGAGGCGACGGCACGAGCTGCATTAGCGACAACTGGCTTACTGATTTTCCGCAACCTGACTCGCCAACGATACCAAGGATTTCGCCACCGTCGATGTGGTACGATACGTTGTTTACGGCTTTGACTATTCCTCGCTCAGTGTTGAACTCGGTCGTCAAGCCCTTTACAGTCAGCAATCGTTCGTTGTTTTCTTTCATCTTCCCCTCCTATTCTATCGTTCCGCGCATCTTCGGGTCAAGTGCATCGCGGATTCCGTCGCCAATCATGTTGAAGCCGAAGACAATCAGCAGAATCGCAACACCCGGAGCGAGAGACAACATCGGATGGTTTTGCAGGTGTGCAAAACCGTTTTGGGTCATGGTTCCCCACGCCGGTTGCGGCGGTCTGATACCGAGTCCGATAAAGCTGAGGGCCGATTCCGCCATAACAGCACCGCTCAGTCCGCTTGCCATTGTGATAATCAGCGGAGACAGGCAGTTAGGCAGAATGTGCTTGAACATGATACGCAGCCTCGAATCTCCCATCGTAAGACTCGCCATTATATAGTCGTTTTGCTTGACAGTCATAACCTGTCCGTAAACTATTCGGATATAGCTGGGGAAACCGCCAATGCCGACCGCAACGACAATGCCGATAAGACCGCGTTGCAAAATCATGCTGACGATTATTATTAGGAACATACTCGGAATCGAAATCCATGCGTCGCAGAATCGCATTATAAGCTCCTCTACGAACTTACCGGAAAAGCCCGCAACCAAGCCGAGAACCGTTCCGATAACGCTTGACACCAAAACGGTGAGAACGCCCGACAGCAACGCAAAGCGCGCGCCATGAATAACGCGGCTGAGCAAGCACCGACCAAGCTCGTCCGTTCCGAGCGGAAATTGCGCTGACGGACCCTGCAAGCTCTTCATCAGGTCCATTTGATAGGGGTCGTTCGGCGCGAGTTGGTTTGGGAATATCCCTGCAACTAAGACGACAAGCACCAAAAGCGCTCCGAAAATAACAACCTTCCTGTGGAAAAACACCTTNAAAAAGCGTTTAACCTCATTTACAGGCGGAAGCGACTCTTCTTCGAGCACCTCAAAAGGCTTTTCGTCAACTTCATTTTGCCCTAAGTTCTTGACATCTTCTGATATTGTATTAGCCATATTACGCTTCCTCCTTTCTTATGATAATTGAATACGCGGGTCAACCCATCCGTACAGAATGTCGGTAACAAGGTTTGAGAGCACCGTGATGAACGTCATCAAAACCGTTACTGCCTGTACAACCGGATAATCCAACGCCTGTGTGGCCGAAACCATCAGCGCACCGACACCCGGTACGACGAAAATCGACTCGATGAGAACGGAACCGCCGAACAGTCCGCGAATCATACCGCCGACACCCGAAACGATGGGCATCAAGCCGTTTTTGAACACATGGCGGAAGATAACGACCTTTTCGCGCATTCCTTTTGCCCATGCGGTGCGAACATAGTCCGCGTTAAGCACGTCCAGCATTGCCGAACGTGTCATTCTTGCCATGCCACCGATACCGGGCAGAGACATTGTCAAAATCGGAAGAACTGTTCTTCTGATGCTCTGCGCCGGGTCGCCCTTCCAAGGCAGGTGGAAGCCCCATATCGGGAATAGCTTGAGTGTGAATCCGAACAAGTAGATTACAGATATTGCCAGCAATATAGGCGGAATGGTCATGCCTATGTTAGATACCGTTGTAATGACGTTGTCTATGAGTTTACCATTCCTTACGGCGGCGATTGTGCCGAAAATAATACCTAATATGAGCGTTACTATCATTGAAAACAGTGCAAGGTACACGCTGACTACCATGCGCGGTCCAATCTCCGACGCAACATCGTAGCCTCGTGCAATCGACTTGCCGAAATCTCCGCGGAGCATTTGCCCGAGCCAGTCAATATATTGAATCGGAAGGGGCTTGTTGAGTCCGTTTTCAGCCATCAGCTGGTCTCTCAGCGCTTGCTGATGCTCAATCGTCATCATTTCTCCGGACGACATGCGGCTCTGTATTTCACTCTCTATGAGGTCATGTATCGGGTCACCCGGAAGCATCCGCATCAATACGAAAACTACCATGCTTACAATAAGCGTTAAAATTACGGCGTTAACCAACCGCCGAATTATAAAATTCACCATTGGTGGTGTTCGCTCCTCTCTGTGTTGTTAAACAGATTATTTGCCTCAGCTGTAGCGCGAGTATCCTTTTCTACAGCGTTCAAAAAACAAGAGAGGCGGATTTCCGCCTCTCTGTTTATTAGGCTATGTGCCGTTTTTATTTTTGGTAGATGTTGTCAAAGAACAGCATATGGTCTCTCTCGGCATAGCCGCCGACGCGCGGGTGAATGATATGGTAGCGTCCCTGATACCAGAGCGGAATAAGGTCTAAGTTGTCAATAATCAGGTCTGCAACGACAGCCGCTTCCGCGGAGTTGTCGCCGAGCTTCGCAATGTCAAGAATCATCTGCTCAAACTCTGCGCTGGGCTTGAGGTCAACCCACGTCGGCATTGCGCCTTCAACGTGACGGAAGTTCGCCGAAGCGGTGTCCTCTGCCGTAAACCAAGAGATGTAGTTGCCGATGTACAGCGCCTCACCCCAACCGGTTTGACGAACCATTTCAGAAAGTGCGGTGCCGTCGATGATTTCGATTTCGCACACGATTCCGATTTCCGCAAGGTAGTTAGAGATAGCAACTGCTTGGTTCTCTGTGACCGAGCCAATCGCCGGAATAAGAGTCGTGGTGAAGCCATCGGCGTAACCTGCCTCGGCCATGAGCGCCTTTGCGCCTTCGGGGTCATATCTCGGTGCGCCGTAATCCGGGTCGTAGTTATGTGCCGCAAAGTTCGGCGGGTTCTGCTGATACGCCGGAGTATGTACGCCGAATCCGAGTGCCTGTGTAATCATTTCGCGGTCAATGGCCATAGAAATCGCCTGACGAACACGCAGATCCATGAGCGGATGGTCCGCCGGGAGCTGGTTCGACATAACGAAAGTAATCGTCTGGTTGGCAAGAGCCATGATGTGGTAGCCCTTGTCCTTGAACATACCGGCCTGCTCCGCCGTGTTTGTGGCTACGGCATCAATTCTGCCTTCGCCGTCGGACTCAAGCGCGATGTTCTGCATCTGAACTTCGCCCAGATAGACGATTTGAATTGCATCGTAGTAGGGCTCGCCCTCTTCAAAGTAGTTGTCATAACGCTCGAACATTACGTGCGAGCCGGGAACGTTTTCAACTACACGGTACGGACCGCTGCTAATGGGATGCGCATCCATGTACTCCTCACCAAACTCCTCATACAGCTTTCTGGAAACCATCCAGCCGCAGCCGTTTGATAACGGCGTGGAGTTAGATACACTTGTGTGCCATGTGCGGAAGGTGAATTCACCCGTCGCCTCGACCTCTACAAGCGTGCTCGCCCAGTACGCCTTTTCTTTCATCATGTATGCGTTCCATACGACGAGTTCTGCGTTGACTTGTTCCGCCTCGTCAAGCTCATGCGGATGCAAATAAACGTTGTCCCAAAGCTCGTGCTCGACCCAGTACAAGCCCTTTTCTTCGTCATAGCCCTCTGTATAGCCCTTGGAATGGACTAATCTGATTGAACCATCCGGCCACTGAGCTGTTACGTAACCTGCAAACGGTTCCGTAACAGAGGAGAAGCCGATATTTTGGTTCCACGGGTATCCAAAAGTGGACGGGCCGTCGCTGCCCGGATTATAGTAAAAGGTGCCGCCGTATTTTGCGTCACCAAGCTGCTCGCCCGTTTCGCCGGGGGTATTGTCGGTATTGCCGGTGGACGGTGTGCCGCTGTCCGGCGCAGTGGTCTTGCCGCCGCAAGCCGCAAGCAATGACAGCAACATCATCGCCGCCAACAGGATGCCTAAAACTCTTTTCACTTTGTGTTTCCCTCCTAATTGTTGTGTTAAATATAATTATCCGACAACTGTGCACAAAGACTTGAACATCGCTCGCATTCCGTGCACCATACTCCGCACCGATGGCCGGTCGGAAAAGAGTACGTTTTTTCGTTGCTCGGCTAATTTCAGAATGTGCCCATCACTCGTGTTTTTTCGTTGTGATTCAACAATATCTTGCAAAAAACGGTTTAGTATGCACTACGTATTCTATGCACTTAATTCTACAAGCTAATACGTAGTATAGCAAATGTTAACGAAACAAGCAACCGCTTTTTAACATTTACGCAATATTTTGTGTAATGTGAGCACTATTACCGCTATGTTTTGGCATTTATCACTAATTCGCGGTAATTGTCGCATTTCTATTGCCCTAAACCACAAAATAATGTTAAAATATATGTAATAAATGATGGAGGACAAAAAAATGACATCTAATTTGAATGAAAATACGCGTCTGTGGCAACTACAGGGCGACGAGCGCTCGGAGCGAATCCGTTTGCCGTGGAGACGGATGATGGCACGTGCGGTAGATTTCCTGATTTGTCTGTTGCTGTGGTGGGCAGTAACGTACTTGGGTTTTCACTGCAACGTGCTGCTTCTGCACTGGCTTCCGTGCAGTGCCTTGATTATCGCAATCACACTCGTTGTGATGATTGTGCTGGAGCCCATCATCATTGCCCTGTTCGGCGCGACGCCCGGCAAAGCGTTGCTTAATATCCGCGTCGGGAAAGCGCAGGGCGGCAAACTGTCCGTCGGCGAGAGCTACGCGCGGACGTTGCGTGTATTCGCACGCGGGTGCGGATACGTAGTAATCCCTGTATACAACTTCATCAAGATATATCAGGCATGGAAAGATTGTCAGGTCGAGGGCAAGACGGAGTGGGACGAGAATATTTCCTATACCGTAGGCGGCAATTTCGGCTTGCAAACGTTGCTCAGCGTTATTTCCGCCCTGCTTGCTCTCGTGCTGCTCGCCTCCGTATACTTTGCAGCCGATATGCCTCGCCGACGCGGCGACTTGACGGCGACGCAACTTGAGGAAAATCTCGAAGACTACTGGCGTTTCCACGGAACTGCGTGGAACACGGAGCTGTTTTACACTGTTAATCTGCAATTTTACGAAATGTCCGCAGGTTACATCTTCGACAGAATGACTCCGCCCGAAGTGGTGCTCGAGGAGCGCAACGGTGTCGTCACCGGTGTCAGCTTTGAGTTCGAGGACGAGTCTCGCATGGTGCTGATGGCTCTGCCCGTATGGCTTCGGGGCTATACCGTGGCGTTTGTCGGCGCGCAAAGCGATATAGGTTTCTTGAAAATGCACGCGCCNAGCGGCGTACTTGATGTGTTGCTCGACCCTGTTCGCACCATAACGAATAACCGCAGCGGTAAAGAGAGCATCAACTTCACAGTCTCGGGAGTCGAAGTCAGCCTCGATATGTTTGTTGATGAAAACGTCAGCGTTTCCTTTAGTCTGCGTGTGGTGTAGCGGCACCGCATATATAGTTTTGTAATAGTGCAGTCGATTGCGCCTGCACGCTCACTGATGGGAGGGATACATGCATAAATACATCATAACACAACTCAAACGCAGCGTTGTACACAACGCGCTGTTTTGCCTGCTGCTGGCGCTGGCGGGTACGCTGCTGTGCCTCGGCACGGGGCTGTTGTTGACGGCAGTCAGCAGCATGCGGGAAGCAGATGATGCTTTTACAACGATTGCGCTGCCCGATGCCGCTTCGATACGTACATATGCGGCAGCAGCCGCCAATGAAATGACAGAGCTCACAGTAGCCGGAAACAGATACTTCAACAAGAACGATACACTGTTCAAGTTCGTGGCAACGGGCTACGTTGAATCGGAAATCAACGAAAACATCACAAGCAAGGTTTACACCTCCGATGAGTTCGACTTCGATACTCGTCGTGTGTTCGGTGGGTACATTCCCGGCGCCACGCCATACATAAACGCGGATACGTTTGGGCCATCAGCACGCATAGGCATGTTTTCACCCAATGCAACGTCGGCATATATTGCTGTTGCTGATGATGTTCGGCACACCCATTATTCGGCTTTTGATGCAGACATCGGAATGTATGCAGTCGAGGTGCTCGTAGCGAGCTTTGCGGTTGAGGAAACTCTACTCGCGCACCCCATGTACAGGATGACAAAAATCGGAAACGCAACGATAGAGACGCCGCCGCTTGAAAGCCTGGAATTCGTTGTTGACGCAAATGCGGGTGGCGGAGCGCCTATGATTGAGGCGGGAAAACGCTACTTCTTGTTCAGCCGCAACTTTGAAGGGCGCGCCACCGGTTACGGCATATACACAAGATTTTACCACAAAGCGTCGCTTCTAGATTTTGCTCCTTGGTACGAGATTGAACCGACGCAACCGGAGCGGTTGTTCTACTCCTACGATGACTTTCCGGGGCAAGACTGGGTCTACTTCACCGGTTCCAACGCCGCCGATTGGCCGATACAGGTATACAACCGTGTTGGCATCGTTAATCCTTTCGACATTGACCATCTTCGATTCGCGAGGTCCGACACAGGCTATCGCTGGCTCATAGAGCTGCCGGACGACCCCAACGAGCCGCTGTCGGAAGCGTTGCAAAGCGAGATTGACGAGATTATAGCAATGGGCGAAAAATCGGTGAACAGTTTTGTTGTTATGACAACGAATAGACTTGACAGTTTCTTCCGTTTCAATCAAGCGCGAGCACGGATTACCGAAGACAGGACTTTCACAAAGCAGGAGATTGAGAGCGGCGCGCGAGTCGCCGTGATTTCAGAGCTCACCGATGGCGTGGAGGTCGGCGATACCGTATCAATAGAGCTATACGAAACGCAGGCGGTGCGCATGCGCGTGGCACGCGACGGACTCTTCACCACACAGTTCGGCGTGTGGGGTAGCACGTTGCCGTACAGCCCCGTATCGCTTGTAACCGAGCCTATTGAGTTTGAAATCATCGGAAAATTCTATGCGCCGCCCGGCGAGGAGAGCGAGCAGGCGATTTTGCCGAACACGATATTCATACCGGACAATTCTCTGTCGGAGTTCCCGTATATCTACCCCGAAATAACAGAGGAATTGCAGCAAGCTCTTGACGAAAACGATACGACCTATGACGAATGGCTTCATATGATAGATGATGCCAATGCGACTGTACCCATCCTGAATACAATCATCATCCCGAACGGGAAAAACGAGGAATTCGCGGATGCAATCAACGCGATTCTGCCGGAATACGCAGGGTTCTTCCGCATCTACGACCAAGGTTATTCCGATGTCAAGGGCGCATTGGACAATCTGCTCGGCGGAGGTCGGCTGATTATCGTGCTGTGTGCTGTCGGCTGGCTCGTCGCGACGCTTGTGTTCTGCCTTTTCTACGTCCTGCGCAAGCGCAAGGAGGCAGGACTGCTGTACGCGCTCGGCGTGAAGAAGTCGCACCGATTCCGCTGGATTTTCGTGCAGTGCATGGTAGTTGTGATAATCTCGCAGATAATCGCGTTCGGCACAGCGAGTGCGCTGTATAAGGGCACCGTGGACTTCGCCGTTGCCTCCGCAAAGAGCGACACGGCAGATTACGTCGCGGAGTTCAGCGACGCGGTCATGGCGGAGGACGGCGAGGCTCGCGATTTCGCGATTGCGCCGGACCCGCACGCGATTCCGATTGCCGTTGCGACGCAATTGATTGTGCTGCTACTCGTCACGGGCGTGATGTCGGCGACCATCGTCAAAAAAGGCGTGGTTTCGCTGCGCGCGGGAGGTGATGCGTAATGCTGCATGTTTTGCACACCTTCATCAAGCGAATCCCGCGCGAAAAGTTTAAGAGCCTATCTGCGTCGGCACTCGCGCTCGTGCTTGTGTTTCTGATTAGTATAATGTATGGCGTGCGCGACCGACAAGCCATCGAGTTAGAGAACGTGATGGACAACTTTGAGGTTCGCGTTGAGATTTCCGACCCCATCAACCGCGAGACGGAGGGGCTGATGCTCAGGGATTACTCCATCGCTCTGTTCACCGACGAGAGTGCGCCGCACACAGTGGCACGGTTTTTGCGCGACACCGAGCTGCGGTGCAGATACAGCGTTTACGACCCTGCGGAGGTGGAGCTGTATATCGTGCTGATGGAGGAATGGTGGCTTGAGGTCGAATCGAAGTTCATAATAACGGATAATATGACTGCCGAGCAGTGGGCAGAGATTTACGAGACAATTCCGCCGCCCATTCCGCCCACGTTGCTCGGCTCTGTCTACAGCATTACGTCGCTCGGTGCGGATACAGAACTCACGTCGGATATGGGTGTGTATATTGATTATTTCGACGGATACGACGAGTCGCTGTTTCGCACAAACGAACACGTCGCCGTCGTGAGCGAGGCACTCTACAGTCTGTTAGACCCCGACAATCCCGTAGTAACACCTGCAATATGGTGGGAAGCGATTGTGGACTGGACGTTCTACGCTCGGTTGGAGCTGAAAGTCGTCGGCATTATTCACGGTGCGAGCGACCCGATTATTGCTCCGTTTTTCGCTGTAGGCGAGCTGTGGAAAGCGGACTCGGGCGAGAGCGCGTATTCGGACATTATGAGTGCCGTGATTTCTGACAATCGCCTCATTGACGAGTTCAAAAAGGAGGCGCGGCCGTATTTCGTCGCCACGGGAACGGTTGACTCAAACAGGCCGCGCGCGCTGACGGTTTTCGACAGCACGTACAAGGACGTGGTGAGCAATCTAAAGCAGAATATTATGCTCATCACCATCGCAACGCCGTTTGTGTTCGCTCTGTCGGCGTGCATCGGGTTTCTTGCGAGCTTTCTGCTGACGCGGCGACGCAAGGCGGAGTTCGCTATCCTTCGCAGTATCGGCGTACGGAAATACCACGTGTTTTTCGGCGCACTCGCGGAGCAGCTCGCGCTCTGCGTGGTGGGCGCTGCCGCGGGATGTGCGCTGTACGTGACGGTTCGCGGTGAATTTATGCCCGCACCTGCCGCGATATTTACCGCATGCTACACGCTCGGCGCGGCAATTTCAGCCGTGCGTGCAGCGGGTGCAGATGTGTTGAAGATTTTACGAGAAAAGGAGTAAAGTGCGAAAAATAAATCTTTCGCACCGGTTTTGTGTCTCGCCGCCGCTTGCAATCATCGGAAAGACACAATTCCCGAAAATTGGAAGGGAGCGTTTATCTATATGGCTACAATGAAGCTACAGGATGTGCGTTACACGTACAAAAACAAGTATCAGACCGTCCACGCGCTCGACGGCATCAGCTTTGAGTTTGAGGCGGGCAAATTCTACGCCGTCGTTGGCAGAAGCGGCAGCGGAAAGTCCACGCTACTGTCCGTTATGGCGGGTCTTGATGTGCCGACCGAGGGCGCGGTTGCGTTCGGCGAGAGCGACACGCGCGAGCTTGACCGCGACAGCTACCGCTTGGAGCATGTCTCGGTGATTTACCAGAGTTTGAACTTGTTCCCGCTGATGACGGTGCTTGAAAACGTCACGTTTCCGCTCGAATACCGCGGCATTCTGAAGGCTGACGCCAAGGAAATCGCGGTGCAAAAGCTCGAAGATGTCGGCATTGACGCGTTGAAGCACAATCGTCTCCCCGCAATGCTGTCCGGCGGCGAGCAGCAGCGCGTTGCGATTGCGCGGGCGCTCGCAGCAAAGACGGAGATTATCCTCGCCGACGAGCCGACGGGCAATCTCGATTCGGAGAACAGCATGAACATCGTCGCGCTCCTGCGCGAGCTTGCCGCGTCGCAGAATGTGTGCGTCATCGTCGTCACGCACGACCCCGCCGTCGCCGAGCGCGCCGACGTTGTCCTGCGCCTCTCCGACGGCAGGATTGCGGAGGGCGGTGCTTAGCGTGAAGTTGGGGCGCGCCGGCAAATGGAATCTCCGCAAACGCAGAAGTACGTAATTGACACCCCCGCACCCGCTCGACCCCACGACAAAACAGCGGCGCATTCCTGCCCCGCCGTCAGTTCCGTTTGTCATTCGCCCAC
>JGI994J12354_10002857_pt1 | contig 16504 bp, 6 predicted proteins | sample IntmicLarv3ML3BL_FD_12354 | JGI IMG/M metagenome (IMG submission 12354) | reverse complement strand
GGGCTGAACTCGTTCGGCGTCCCGACTGCGGTCGAAACGGCACTGGAGGCTCATGACACCGACTGGCAGGCCGAATACGCAAGCGAATGGCAATTTGTTACATACAGAATCACGCTGGACCAGGAAGAAAACTTCAGCGATGCCGCCCCTGACAGAACGGCCGGGGGCTATGGTTCCGTTGCCCTTTTGCAAACCGGCGGCAAGCCCGCAATTTCTATTACAGAGAACTTTCTCCCGGCAAACGTAACCGCACTGGCAGGCTACAACAGCGGTGACATTAAGTTGGTCGGCGTTGTGCATAACGCGGATACCGCGCCTGCGATTTTGGGCATCTCCGATGTCAACGGCGAATTTACACTTGATGCCGACATGATAACCACCAAAGACGGCATATACGCGGAACGCAACACCTACGATGTTGTTGTGGCATACAAGAAAACATCGCCGGCCTTCCAAACAGGCCTGTCTTTCGTACAGGCAGAGGCCTCGGCGGACTATAATTTGGACAGTTTCGAGCAATATTACAAATTGGCAACCGAAAACGGCACCGAAGCAGTCATCGGAAACGAAGCCGAGTTGCGCTATACCCTGCACGACGCAGTCGGTGTCAGCACAAGCGCCGCTGAAGCAACCACATTCCTCGGCTTCTCCGCAGTTCAGCAAGCCTCTTACTCCTTCACCGTAAACAAACAAATCCGCCTAAACGGCGGCACGGCAGAGGGCTATGTCGGTGATAACTGGATTTTGTATCCGCCGACAGCAGGCGCAATTGAGTTTAGGGTTGTGGCCGCCGCCAATGCAGCAGATGCCGCAACAGCCGCGACGGCTAAAGATCTTTACGGGATTGACATAACCGGCGCCATCACCAAAGACGCATCGACAGTTACAGTAAAAGATCTGCCTGTATTAACAGACGGCACAACATATTGGGTGCTTGAAACCAGCGGCATTGACGGCTGGCCTTTGGCCGAGCCTGTTGAAGTTGTGGCCAATAAAGCAACCCTCGTAAGCGCCCTCGCGGACGACCGCGCCGAAGTGCAGTTCCAAAAGCTGTCGCGCCTGAACATATCGGGCGGCGGTGCCATTGCAGGCGCAGGTTTCACAGTGTACACGTACAGCGGCGGCAGCAAAGGTGCCGAAGTAACCACAGCTTCAAGCGCCGCCGCAGGGCATGTGCGCATGGTATTGCCGCAAGGCAGCTACATTATCGAAGAAACAACGGTTCCCGCCGGATACGATGCGATGCCCGCCTTCACGTTTGACATCACATCGGCCGACTTGGGTCAGACCGTTTATGTAACAACAGACGGCACAAAAACAGCTTCATACGCAGATGCCAAGGTTTACAACCCGCCTGCAAATGTCGGCGCGTTGATTATCCAAAAAGAAGTCCGCACATCCGCCGGTACGGCAATGTCGACCGAAGATGTCAAAAACGACGCTTTGCTCAGCAACTTGTTTTCGTTTAACGTATACCCCGCAACCGCGGAAACCATAACACAAGCCGGCAGCAAGATTCCCGGCTTTGCAGCCAACCCCACTTACCCAGCGGGCACAGGCATGTTTGAAGTAACCGATGACGATTTGCTGGCACGCATGTTTCAAGATCTGGGGGAAAGCACGCCTATCTCCTACGCCGCATTCGGCGAAACCAACTTGGAACCGTTGACACCGGGCTGGTACTGGGTGGACGAAGCGTATGCGGAAGGCTATGACTTCCATTACCCGAAGCTGGTGTATATCTGGTCACTCGCGACAACTTTGAACGAGGTGCAAACCGTAACCTTCTCCAATACAGAGAACACCCGCGCGGTTTATGTGCAAAAAACCGGTTCGGATGCAGGCGACATGGCATCGGACGGCTCAGATTATGTTGCATTCCAACTGTATCGTCGTACCGCTGTTGACGGCACCTTTACCGCAGGCACAAAGGGCACGCCGATAGGCGACGAATTTAAGGTGGAACTGGTCGACGGCGAATACCGCGCAGAGTTTACTTTGCCCTACGATGCCAAGCCATTCGCATACTACCTTGTGGAAACAAGCACAAAGGACGGCTACTATTTACCCACCGAAACAGACGCCGGCTACATGATTGAGCTTGATGTGACCGGTGTCAGCAAAAGCAATTATGCCCCCGTTAATGTGGGCCTCGGTGCCGGCCCCATCGTCAACACCACGCAAACCAAAGTGACCGTTACGAAATACAGCATGGAAAACGGCAATTTGGGCAGCACCCCGATTGGCGGCGCACAGTTTTATCTGGAGTCCGACGACGGGACATACAAAACCAAAACATACACATTGGACAGCTCCGGCTCTATCGAGATTTCGTTGCCTGCGGGCAATTATAAGGTTATCGAAACGCAAGCGCCGCCGAACCATATCCGTGATGCGCTTATTAAGCACACCACCCCGGACGGCGTAACGAAAGCAGCCAATTACAGTGCCTCCGACGCCCTCGTTTTGGATGCTTGTGCAGGCAGCGATTCGCATGAAATCAATTTGTATAATGAGGTTTTGAAACAGCTCGAAATCACGAAGGAGCTGTTTGACCAAAATGGTCAGTACCGCAACATCGCAAACGTGGCAGGCGCAGCCGACTTGGTTGAATTGTTGCTTGTGCCCGGCACAGTGGCGGCAGCGGCAGGCACCTCCGGCACCCCGCTTGATTTGGATGCATACATAACCCAATTAATTTCGCTGGGTAAAAACCCGATAAATGGCGTGTACACAACAAACGGCACAACAACGGGTATGACCGCAGAAGAAGCCGAAGCGGCAAAGATCGCCTTTTCCTCGGAAACAGGGTTCTATATTCTGCAAAAAACGGGCGTTCCGGGCTATCAATTTACAGGCCCTAAGGGCGCGGCAAGCACAACCGAAACATTTGTTATAGGCGGCGTATCATACACAGGCTACCACATTGCGTTCGCGAACACGGGCGCTGTCGGCAGCGCTGCCACAACCGCGGTAACGGTTGTAAGCGAGATAAACATGGGGCGCATCCGCGTGTATAACACCGAGTATGATTCTGAGGACAACTCATTCTCCCAATACGACGGCACGCCTGCGAGCTACAACGGTGAATTTCACGTGTTCGCGTTGGACGATTCAGACCTGCCCGTCGGCGACCCGATTGTGCTTTACACAGGCACAGATACCACTACGCTTAACGCAGGCACAACAGGCTTGTTGGTTCCGGGCAGATATCTTGTGGTGCAGCAATCCGCACCCATCTCTTTGTCTAACCATAGCGACGAATACCCTGCGTATATCGCGGAATTAACAGGCGGAGTTCTCGGCACGCCGAATCAAGTTACGACAGCGCCACCCCAAATCATTATCGAGGTAAAGGGCGGCGAAACCGCAGGCGCTGTGTTCTACAACCACGTGCCAACCGGTGGCGGCAGCAGCACTTTTTTGGTAAACGTGCGCCTTACCAAGTTCACGATGGATTACGGCACTCTCACAAGGCTTGACGGCGCCGAATTTGAGCTGCAACGCATTGACCCGGCCACAAACATGCCAATGGGAGAGTCCGAAACACTGACAACAGGCACCAGCGGCAACGGCGATGCAACATCACGGGCGTTTGTCGCCATCAAATCGGACACCGCCTTGGGCACCGATGTCGCCTTCAAGTTCCTCCTTGTGGAAACCGCGTCACCCGGGTATATCCTTGACAGCACTCCGCGCGAAATCATTCTCACCTGGGACGAGTTGGAAGACATTACACCTGTATACGGCATACGCAGCGATGAAACATATTGGTTTGCAGGTGACACCCATATCCCGGGCAAGGGCATCCAAAACAGCAAGAGCTACACACAGTTTAGGTTCCGGAAGCAGCTTGACGGCAGCAATGGAAATGCGGCCCGACTGGCAAATTCCTTATTCTATATTGTAGACAGCTATGGAAACCCTGTGAATAACTATACCATTGATTCCGGGGCGATTGCCGTGCCGGCCACGCATAACGGCAAATCCGTCAGCGCCTTTACGCCAAACTCCAACGCGGTGGTAAGGCTGAATGTTCTTCCGGGCACTTACCACGTCGTGGAAATAGCGGCTCCGAACGGGTATTTGAACACAAATGAAGCTTGGTGGCTGAACCCGTCGGTAACAACGACAATCACCGCCGCGAACCCACCGCTCATCACACTGAACAACCCGTCTATCCCGACGGTCACGGTGTATAAGCGGACGGTTGACACGTGGACAGACACGGCGGTTTCCGCAGCGCTGAGTGATGCCACCAAAGTGGCGGCAGGCGCAGATTTCCAGATGTATGACTCAACCGCGGTAACAGAAACAAGCGGCAGCCTTACGTTTGACTTGTCGGACGGCAACAAAATCAACACCGCAGAAACAAGCGGAGCTAACGGCGCGGCGCTTATGGGGCAAATCCCGACAGCGGATTGGCTTGCGCTTTCCGACTATACAGCCATAGCGGCCAACGCCGCAAGCGCGGTCAGCAAGGTTTACTATGTTGTGGAAACAGGGGCAGACGATACGGTTATGTATTTCAACGCTGCCGAGCCGCCTGTCATTAAAGTAACGATTACGCAAACCCTTTCAGGCACAACCAAGGGCTTGCAAGTGACCTATGAAACATGGCGATACACCAACGAAAGCGGCGACGGCACCGAAGGCGCATGGGCTGTCGGCGACATCGCCCTGAACCTGACCAAGCCGCATATCCAAATCACCAAGAAAAACCTTGACATGGGCAACGTGTTGTCAGTTAAGGGCGGCGTTACCTTTACCGTTTACGCAGGCAGCAGCTTTGCCGACGCAATTGCAAAACCCGCAGCAGGCAGCGGCACCACCGCCGATGACAGCGGTATGACCAAAATATTCCTGCCGCCAAGCAAACCCGGCGAGTCTTACTTCCTGGTCGAGGACATGATACAAGAAGGCTACAGCGAGCCGATATTCAACGGCAATTCTGTGGGCGACCCGGTGCTGGCTTCCCTTTCGGATCAAGGCGTGCACTCGGCCACCCTCAGCTCGGCTCACGATATTTTTCAGGATGAAATGGGCGGCGAAACAAAGAACGTTCTGCAATTCCGCATTTCGGAAACAGGCGGCAACCTGGCATACACAGCGGTAAACCGTCTGGAAAAGGGCAAAATCATTTTGTCTAAGGCGGCGGACACGCTGTTTGAGGGCGAACCGTTTTACCTCAGAGGCGCGCGGTTCAGTGCGGTTCTGCTTGATGAATACGGCAATGCTGCCGCAGGCTTTGTTCCGGTCATCATCGAAATCGACTTCGTTGACGCGTTGGAGCTGGAAGCCAAAGGCATCTATCGGGCGGCTGTAACAGGCACCTCCGAGGAAATGCCCGTAGGCAACTACAAGCTGACAGAAACCGTCGCCCCGCTGGGCTTCGTTGTAAGCAGCACCGAGTATTTTGTAACCGTTCTGCCAAGACGAATCACCACTATTGACCGCAACGCGCTCGAAAACACAGGTGTGCAGGCCAATCTGATCAACAACTCCGGCACTTTGGTTGCGGACTGGACTACAGCACAGCTTAATGCGGTTGAAACCACGGCCATTATCGGAAACGCGCCCAGCGGCAACCGTATCCAGATTAACAAACGGGATATCAACAATAAAGACGACAAAACCATGATCACAGCCGAGGCGCTGGAGGAATCTATATTCCGAATCACCAAGGTCGACAGCGAAGGCGTACCTGTGCTGCCACCGGTTATGGTCACAAACGACGCATCCATACCGGGCAACCTTTACGCCGTAGATTTCCTGTATACAGACGGCACAATCATTTCCCCGATGCTTGATGCAGGCAGATATTTGGTGGAAGAGCTGCAAGCGCCCGCAGGCTATACATTAAGTGACCAGTTGTATCCCGAGGGCGAAACATTCTCGGCGTATGTGGTTATCGCGGCCTCGGATATCGGCATCAACAAGTATACGGAAGTTACCTTCTACAATGCCGCCAAAATTGAGGGCATGAAATCATACCTCTATAAAACGGCTGACGGAGAAGAGGCAAGCGCGGCAAATCCGCTGCAGGTCACCAAAGCATTAAGTGAAGCAGCGAAAACACTTACTTTCGAAATCGGCGGGCTTGCTTACACAACCGATTTGATCACGTTCGCGGATATGCCGTATCCGTTGCCTGTGCGGGATTTCGTTGTGTATGACGGTGATTTCACCCTGCGCAACGGCGAAACAGCCACCCCGGGCATCCAAAACTTCGGCTTGAAAAGCGATGGTTCCTGGACCCAAGCGGACTTGGATGACGCGCCGTATAAAATCGGTGAATTGGTCATCGGCCAAGCCTCGCATACAGACAGCACCGTCACGCTTCGGGCGCTGGTTACCTTGCAACGCCTTGACGGCACCGAGGATGTTGTAGATGTCGCGTTAAGCGCGGCGCACTCTACCCCCGTGGCGCTTGATGCAGACCAAACATATGTCGGCTTTACGGTAACATATTATACCGGCACATACAAAGACGGCGGCGACAACGAAATCCCGAAGGGCTTCCAGCCTTCTGTGATTACTTATACGGCGGAATACCGTCAGACCGCTATGGATTCATCGAGATATGAAATCGGCAAGGCGGAGAACAAAGCCGTGTTGCAGTACACATTCAAACCGGCGGCCAACAACACAACCGCCCCCTTTACAGATTTTACAGAAACCATATCGGCTGACGCGGTTGTTATTTTCCCGGATGCATCCATTGCACGCCCGGTCATGCAGTTGACAAAAACAAGCACCGGCGCGACATCGGTGCAGGCCAATGGTATTGCAAAATTCGAGCTGGAACTGACCAATGTGTCCTCTGATGAGGAACAGGCGAACGGCATACTGATTATCGACCGTCTGCCGAACGCTTTGATATACAACGAAGCATGGATTGCCTCCAGCGGCAACGCACCGATTGTAAAACTGAACGGTACAACACTTACCCCCGGTACAGATTATGCATTTAGCCACAGCAATGGCGTTCTGACCTGGCGGTTTGACCAAAAATATGTGCTGGAGAAAAATGACAAAATAACGATTGCTTTAACGGTACAGGGCGCGGCGTATATCGTGGCGGAAGAGCTTGTTGTTAATACTGCATACGCCACCACATACTTGCCGATGCCGCCATCGAAGTATTACGAGGATGGCCCGTGGGTCCCCTTCGGCGACACAGCAAACAAAAGCAGCATCGCAAAGTTTGCTGATATCGCGGCAGGCTGTGGTGTAAACGCAGAGAATATTTATGAAATTCTGCTGAAAGCAGAAGCAACGATACAAACCTTGCGCCGCCCTGTCAGGCAAGCGCGCAAGCTTGTGGCCAACGAGGGTGATGACATCTTCAAAGAGGACATTATCACCGTTATCGCCGACGAGGAAGTGCAGTATAGGTTGATGCTGTTCGGCGGAAACACACCCGGCCCCGCCTTCAATGCGCTTCGCGTGGCAGACGTATTGCCGACGGCCAATAACGCTCTGGGAATGAATTCGTTCTGGAACGCAGACATGCTGCCGACCTTGGTAAACCCGCCTGTTATGAAAAACGCAGACGGATCGGCGCTTACAGACCCCGCAAAGGGCGATGCATTGGTCACATACACTATCTACTACTACAAAAGCGCGCCCGGTACAACACCTTCGGTTATCAGAGATACCATTTTGAACGCCGCAAGGGATACCACAACCAGTTTCAGCGCACCCGGTTGGACAACGGCATTTACACCCGATGCAGAAGGCTTCGTGATTGTGTTTGATGACCCGGCGTACAGTTTCCGAAACGTGGATGTTTACGCGGAATACACAATGAAGGTGCCTAAAATTCCGACCTCGGATTCTGCATATCTGGACACGTTACACAAAACGGCTTACAACGAAATGTTGGCTGTGTTCTGGGATGTGGATATGAGCACAAGAACACCGCTTGTGCCCGGTCCGGTAGGCATTCGAATTGTGCCTGCGAAGGTTGCCATTGGCGGCCATGTGTGGCACGATGCAAACTACAACGGCCTCCAAGATGAAACAGCCGCGGCCATTGCCGGTTCTGATGTGAAACTGTATCAGTACACGGTGGATGTGAAACTGCTTGAAGCATACGCATCAGCCAACGGCATCGGGCATATGAATCTGGATGCAATGACGCAGGAGGAGCTGGCCGGGTTCTACGACGTTTTGGCAGCGCAAAGCTTGACGGCAACACATGTCGGCACCGTAAGCACGGACGCGGACGGCCTATACTACTTCGAGAACGTCATGCCGTATATTTACGCAGACGGTGTCGGAACAAACGGCAATGTAACAGAAACCATCCTTGGTGTCGATTGCATTTACCTGTACCGGGTTCATTTCGGGATTGCAAACGGCTACACAGGTTTTACAGCACCAGTGGGTGACTTGAAGGACGCGGACAACAGCAATGCAGACCCGGCAACGGGATACTCGAACTTCATCTATGTAACGCCGGATATGCTGTCTGACAACACGGTTGATGCCGGTTTGGTGCGCCGCGGCGCGGTTCGCATCACCAAAGACATCGTGGGCGGTGACCTGACCGCACTTTGGAAGGATCGATCGTTTGAGATTGTATTGGAGCCGATTATAGACGGCAAGCCGGTCGAAAACACAGACCCGAATTATGAGGTCTATATCGGTACAATCGATGAATCTACACAAACAATCACCATCAGCGGCATCGCGTATGGCAGATACCTCATTCGCGAGCTGGGCGCCGAAGCGGATTTTAGAGCGCATTGGGCAACGGCAAGCGGCGAAACGGCAACACTTAAACCTATCGAGATTGACGGCGCGATTTACCAAAGCATCGTGATTGACCGTATTGAAACGGCTCCAATTCTGCTGGATTTAACAAACACAGAGAAAGCAGGAACAAGCTCGATTACAATTACCAAATCCGTTGTGGAAAGCGGTGTTACCCAAACCACTTGGGATCGAACCTTTACCATCAACCTCTACAGGCAGGAAGGCGGCGTGTATGTGTTGGAGGAAAAGGCCGTCCTAAGCCATGACGCGCCGCAGTATACCTTCCTCAATCTGGATGCGGGCGTGTACCGAATCTTTGAGGAAAACCATCAAGGCTATGTGGTCAGTTTTGCAGGCCATGAACAGACAGATGGCTATGTTATCCTAAATGACGGGCAAAACGCTGACGTAGACGTAACCAACACCGCACAAGGCGGCAGACTGGTTGTGCAAAAGCTGTATCACTACAACGGCGAGGCGCAAACCGCGTGGAGTCAAACATTCACCATTCGCGTATCCCGCGACGGCGATGCCGGCAGCACGCAAGTTTTGACGTTTAACAACACAACACCGCAAGTTATCTTCCTTGACCCGGGCACATATACCATCACGGAGGACGACGCAGCATCATACAGCGCCGTTTACACCATAAACGGCAGCGAGGGGAACAACTTTACCGTTCACCCTGACAGCTTTGTTACCATCGCGGCAACCGTTTCCAATTCAGAAAGCGGCCGTGTGGGTGGTGGCGGAGAGATAATGCCGCCTCCGCCGATAGTCAACCCGGGAACACCGGGAACGGTGACCCCGCCGAACCCGACAGCACCGCCGCGCCCGACAACGCCAACCCCCACCCCGAACCCGGGCGAGGAGGAAGGCTCCGAGGCCGAGGACGAAACCCGTCCGCTTGACCCGATTGCACCGACCGAACCGCCGATTGATGCAATCGAATCGCCGAAGGAGGATGCCCCCGGAACGCAAGACGGTGACACACCTTGGCATAAGCCAAACCCGATCACATCGGACATCGGCAGCGATATGCTTCGTATCTGTGTGCTTTTGATGGGTGCTCTAACCGCTTGTATCGGTTTGAAAAAGCGGCTGGATGCAAAAAAGGATGAAGCGTAACAAAAAAGCGGCAGAAACAGACACATAACCAAAGGCCTCTTGGTGTATCCAAGAGGCCTTTTTGCGGGCTTGTTCCGCAATGCAAACCGAGAGCATCGACACTCAACAGCCGCCCAAAATAACAGGCCGCAAAAACATCCCTCCCCTGCGAGATATGTCTTGCGTTTTACCGAAATTATTGATATGATGGACATAGATATAACTCAAAATGTAAAGGAGCGAATCAAATGAAAATTACGTTCATGGGCGCGGGCAGCACGGTTTTTGCCCGCAATGTATTGGGGGACTGCATGTGCAGCGCCGCATTGTGCGACAGTGAAATGGCGCTGTATGACATCGACAACGATCGCCTCAAAGAAAGCGCCGCCCTTCTGGAAGCCATCAACAAAGGCAAAGGCGGCAAAACCCGCATCAAAACATATCTGGGTATCGAAAACCGCAAGGATGCCTTGCGCGGCGCCAACTTCGTTGTCAACGCCATCCAAGTGGGCGGGTATGACCCCTGCACCATTACCGACTTTGAAATTCCCAAAAAATTCGGCCTTAGACAGACCATTGCGGACACCTTAGGCATCGGCGGCATCATGCGCGCGCTGCGCACCATCCCCGTGCTGGAAGGCTTTGCCCGCGATATGGAGGAAGTTTGCCCCAATGCGTGGTTTTTGAACTATGTTAACCCCATGTCGATGCTGACAGGCTTTATGCAGCGATACACCGGCGTAAAAACGGTCGGCCTTTGCCACAGTGTGCAGTGGTGCTCGGAGGATTTATTCCGCACGCTTGACATGCGCGACAAACTGGAAGGCCGCCGCGAACTGATTGCGGGCATCAACCACATGGGCTGGTTACTTGATATCCGTGACAAAGACGGTGCGGATTTGTATCCTGAAATCCGCCGCCGTGCCATTGCGCGGAACGAAGAAAAGCATCATGACATGGTGCGTCTGGAATACGTCAAAAGGCTTGGTTACTATTGCACCGAGTCGAGCGAGCATAATGCGGAATACAATCCGTTTTTCATTAAGTCGCGCTATCCGGAGCTGATTGACCGCTACAACATCCCGCTTGATGAGTATCCGCGCCGTTGCGTGGAACAGATCGCGGGCTGGAAAAACGAGTTTGAGAGCTTGACAGCGCATGACACCATCGAGCATGACCGCAGTTTTGAGTATGCCTCCTATATCATGGAAGCCATGGTCACCAACATCCCGTACAAAATCGGCGGCAATGTACAAAACAACGGCTTGATTACAAACCTTCCGGCAGACGCCTGTGTCGAGGTGCCGTGTTTGGTGGACGGCGCGGGCGTTACCCCTTGCCACATCGGCAAACTGCCGGTGCAACTGGCCGCCATGAACCAAACGCATATCAACGTGCATTTGACGGCTATCGAGGCTGCGGTAACCAAGAAGCGCGAGCATGTGTATCACGCCGCCATGCTTGACCCGCACACCGCCGCAGAGCTGTCCTTGGACGACATTGTGAAGATGGTGGATGAGCTGATTGCCGCGCATGGAGATTGGCTTCCGAAGTATATCTAACTAATATAAAAAGCAGGGAAACAAGGCTCTTAGGCTTGTTTCCCTGCTTTTGTTTGTCGGCGGCCTGCTTATTCCCAGGTTTTCCAAACTTCGGGCGCATAGCCCACCGTGGCCTGCCGCCCGTTGCGCACAATCGGGGTCTGATACAGCGCGGGGGTTTCCATAAGCTTTTCCTCTTTCGCCTCTATAGAGGCAAGATGGGCGATAAAGCTTTTGGCGTAAGCAGGTGAGGCTGTGTCGATTAAAGCCTCCAGACCGCCCACCGCCTGCTTGATATTGTTAAATTCGCCCCGCGACAAGCCCTTTTGCAAAATATCTACGGACTGGAATTTGATGCCCCGCTCCTTAAAATAGCGCTCGGCTTTCTTGGTGTCAAAGCATTTGGGCTTACCGAAAATCTGTATGTTCATGATGCCGCTCCTTTCTGTGGGCAATGGATCATGTCCCGCAACGAAATGTACCGTCTTTTTTTCTGATACCTATAGCTTGACGGCAGGATGAATAGTAGTATTTAGAAGAATACGCGCAAAACCTCACGAGATTCCGCGCCGACGTTCTTCTCGTTTACGATTTTATAAACACACAAGCAACCATTTCAACGCATAAAAGGAGGAGTTTTGTATGCTTACCCCGCGCGAAAACGTGCTGCGTCTGCTGCGGCGGCAGGGTTATGAGTATATCCCTTGTTCTTTCAGCCTTTGCCCCAGCCTGCAAGCAGATTATGAGCGGATTGAGCAATCGCCGCTTGAGGTTGATGAGTTTTTTCAATTTCCATGGCAAAATGCCCCCGGCATTCGGCAGCAGGATACGGATTTATCCCGATTCCACAAGTATCACCAAAACATCGATGAAAACGTTTATATAGACGATTGGGGCGTGGGGCACCGCAAAACGCCGACCTCCATGCACATGACGCAGATGTTGTACCCCTTGGAAAATGCGGAATGCATCGAGGATATCCAGAGCTATCCCATGCCCGTGTTTACCGATGCGGACAACGCATTCATCGCGGCAGAAGTTGCGGCCATTCAAAACCGCGGCTTGGCGGCGGTGGGCAACACGCACTGCACAATTTGGGAAAAAGCATGGTACATGCGCGGCATGGAGAACTTGATGGCCGACATGTTAACCGATGAGGACATGGCCACCGCGCTTTTTGACATGGTGGAGGCACGCGCCGTTAAAATGGCGCAAATCTATGCCGCCGCAGGGGTTGACATCCTCTTTTTAGGTGACGACATCGGGATGCAGCACACCGTTATGATGAGCGAAGACGTGTATTGCAAGTGGCTGAAGCCGCGTTTGGCAAACGTGATCGCTGCGGCGCGTGCCATCAACCCCGACTTGCTTGTGATGTACCACTCCTGCGGGTATGTAGAGCCGTTTATCCCACATTTGATTGAGGCGGGCATTGATGTGCTAAACCCTGTCCAACCCGAATGCATGGATTTTGCGGAGATTCACGCCAAATACGGCGACAGGCTTTCCTTCCACGGCACCATCGGCACCCAAAGCACAATGCCCTTCGGCACAACGGAGGAGGTGGCGGCCATGGTACGGCGCAACCTCGATATCGCCGGGCCAAAAGGCGGGTTGTTTACTGCACCCACGCATTTGCTGGAACCGGAGGTGCCTTGGGAAAACATCAAGGCATACGCGGCGGCATGCCGGACATATACGCAATCGTAAGCGCTCCAAAAGCTCGGCCCACAGCATAGAACGGTTATAAGAAAACTATCGTACTGAACACCGCGAAGATGCTTTTTTAGATTCTTCACTACGCTCAGAATGACAGAAACTATTTTCTTATGTCGCCGATCTTAAAGGGCCGGGCTTTTTTTGTTGGCCGTTACAGGGCGATCCCCATTGCCTTGGCAAACAGCTCCTCCGAGGTGTTGACGACAAGCCCGCTCGGAAAGCCCAGCGCTTCCAGCAATTGCCGCGCACTATCCAAAGCGCCTACGGCGGTATGCACATGCGCGTCACTTCCCATAATAACAGGCAAGCCGCGCTTGAGGCAGCCCTCGGCCAGTGCGCGCACCGTCGCCTCCCCGCCCTTGCGGGTGGTGGTGTTTGGGTCAAGCGAAACGTTGTTGAGCTCCAGCAAAGTGCCCGTTTCTTGCGCCGCGTCAAGCACACGTGCCACATCAATGGGATACGCAGGATCGCCGGGGTGGCCGATGATTTGGATAAGCGGGTTTTGCATGGCCCCGATTAAGGCGTTTGTGTTGTCTTCTATCGAGCCTGATTGAATGCAGGGGGTATGCAGGCTTGCAATACGCACATCAAGCGGGCTGTATTGCCCCGCAGGCATATCGACCGCACCTGTATAGTCCATGATGTTTAACTCTACCCCGCGCAAAAGCCGCACACCAAACATATCGCAGGGCAGACAGCGCAAATTCGCAAAATGCGGCATGATAGCGGTGTCCGGCATTCCGGGGGCGTGGTCGGTAATGGCGATAACAGACAAGCCTATATCGGCGGCGGCACGGGCGCATTCTGCAATGGTGCTGTATGCGTGGCCGCTGGCTATGGAATGTATGTGGGCATCTAAAATAGGCTTCATGGGCACCTCTCCTCTCTCACGCAAGTATACCATAATCGTACTGCCTGTGTAAAGCGCGCGCCTCACCGTATCCAACGGCAATACGAGGGGTATCTTAGCACAAAAGACTTGATGCGTTTGTGTTCTATGCCCGAAACAAAACAGACCGGCCCGGAAATACCATCTGCTGATACGGTTGGGGGATATGCTTGGGGTTGGCGGCTTGATTGGCATTTGCCCAAGCCTTCGCAACATTTGATGTAGACCTGTGATGAAGAAGCCAAAGATCGAGGAGAACCGCCGATGCCCGCAACACGGCAAGGCAGAACATCAAATCCGGTACACAATGCTGCCGGTGTGTACCGGCTGCAACGTTGTCTGCACGCTTTAGCCGAAACGGAGTGAATATCCCAAATCAGCGCTCAAAATATACGATTCCGAGATCAGCGACTGCAACGCAGGAACGATTTAGGAATTGGATAAGCTGTATTGGTTTGTTTTCCGTAAACCAGTGACCACAAAAAAACAGCAGGGCAAAGCATCATTTTCATTTCGTGAAAACATCTATGTGCCGGCCATGGCAGACGCTGCGCCGCCTGATGAGAAACACTGCACGGACGAATTTTGGAGGTATGCGAAGGCGGCTTATCCGAGCCAACAGGCGCGAAACATACGTGACAAAAGCAACGCATTTACGGCGCTGCATTCTCACTCCCTGCACGAAAATCGGAAACACTCAAAGCCAGCGTTGGCTGTGAGTGTGGGCGCTTATAACCGCTTGAACGAAGCGGCATATAAGTTTAGATAAATCTGTCAATATAGTGATATACCTTTCAGCGTTGCAGATTTCCTTTGGCACGAGTTTGGGTACTTCCATTGCTTATATCCGCTTGCGTTTCGCGCCAAATTGCTGTATAATTCCGTGAAAGAGGCACACCCTTTGACGGAAAACAAATCACGGAGGAAATCAAAGTGAAGAAAATGCTATCTTTGTTTTTATGTACCTTATTGGTTCTAACCCTGGCAGCCGCCTGCGCAAAACCGACACAAATGCCGCTTACCTCGGCGGAGCTTATGTATCTCGGCGAAAAGTATTTGCTGGAAATGGATTACGAGCAAGCCGTGATCTATTTCACGCAGTTAATCGAACTGGAGCCGATGAACCCGCGCGGATATGCGGGCGCGGCCAACGCATATATCGGGCTGAACGACTTAGCGGGCGCGGAAGAGATTTTGAACGAAGGCGTACACCGCTTCCCCGACAACCCCGAAATCCAGGCCGTTTTGGCGCAGTTCAGCCTCCTCCTAAGCGAACCCGAACCAACAACGGCACCAACGGCAAACCCAACGCCTTCGCCAACCCCGGAGGCAACCACAACACCCGAGCCGACACAGACGGCAACCAATGCCGTCACCCGAGCCAACTGCGGAAATGACGCCGATGCCGACCCCGAACGCAACCGCAACGCCCGCACCCACGCATGCGGAAGGCGACTATATAACGATACAAGGCGAGCAGTATAGCACTTCGTTGACATATCTTAACTTAGGCAACAAAGGCTTGAGCAATAGTGACATTGTCCCGTTGCGGCATATGAAAAATTTGACGGAGCTGCATTTGGCGGGCAATCAAATCACCGACGTAACGCCGTTATCCAAGCTTCCAAAATTGAGTCATGTGCAGTTGTGGAACAATCCCGTTACCGATTGGTCGCCCTTGTCGCATATTGGGTATGTTCAAGGCCGACCTTAATTCCCACACTGCAAACAAACCCAACAATTTCCTATTCCCATTTGCAATATTTGGCGGGCATACGGAAGATACTATGAATGCTTGCGGTGCGAAATTCGATTCGCCGCCGCTAAAGTTTCTTAACTTGAAAGGAGCATTCATATGCGCAAATTTGTAAAACGTTTCCTTCCGGCGTTGCTTATCGGCCTGATGCTGGCCGGGCAGGCCGTTTGGGCCTCCACAGACACCTATACGGTGCAAAAGGGCGACAGCCTTTGGAAAATCGCAGCGAAGTATCGGGTCGGCCTCTCTGAAATTATAGGAGCCAACCCACAATTTAGGAACCCCGCACTCATCTACCCCGGCGATAAGGTGCATGTGCCACTGGACGACCCGCACACCTTGAGTTTGGAGGAGCAAGTCGTCAGGCTTTGCAACGCCGAGCGCGCCAAGCAGGGGCTTGCGCCCTTGACGCTGAACTGGCAGGTGGCCAGAGTGGCGCGCTATAAATCGGACGACATGCGCGACCGTTCATATTTTAGCCACACCTCGCCGACCTATGGCTCGCCTTTTGATATGCTGAAGCGGTTCAACGTGCCGTATACCACAGCGGGCGAGAACATCGCCAAAGGGCAAACCACGGCGCAGGCCGTTGTAACTGCGTGGCTGAACTCCGAAGGGCACCGCAAAAACATCATGAACGCAAGCTTTACGGAGATTGGGGTGGGCTACTCCCACGGCGGAGGCACCACGTATTGGACGCAAATGTTTATCCGCCCGTAATGGCTTGGC
>JGI994J12354_10002856_pt1 | contig 16506 bp, 18 predicted proteins | sample IntmicLarv3ML3BL_FD_12354 | JGI IMG/M metagenome (IMG submission 12354) | reverse complement strand
AAATACAAACGTGACTGTCCCGTCGTCATTTTGTTTTATTTCATGATGTTGCACGGCTGTGTCGCCTTTTAACTGTTTTTCACTTAACCAGACAAGATTTGTCTCGACTGAATCGCCGTTGTCTAAGTTAAAACAAAAATCTGTTATTGAACCGTCTATATTTCTTATTGTCAGTTCAAGTATATCATGTGAAAAAGCGTCGCCTGTGTCTGTTAAACCGTCTAAAATTATAAACGCCTGCGCCCAGTCCATTGTGCTGTTTTCGTTTAATTCAATGATTTGTGTTCCGTCGTCGGTATCGGAGAGGCTCATGCCCGTCCATGTGTCGCATACAAGATTTATATTTCTTTCAACGGTAAACGGACCGAAATATCCGCCCTCTCTAATCATTGTGATTTTGGGTGAACCTGTCCCGGTCGCGTAAACACTTTCGTTTATCGGTGTTCCCGTCAGAGCGTTCACAAGTCCTTCGAAAAATTCTTCTGTTTCCTGGTCATATATCCCGAAACCGGAGCAATATTCCCAGTAACTCCACGCGAATCCGTAATACTCTGCGGTTTCACGCATATATTCTGTCCAGCGTACTCTCGATTCCATGTCGGCTTTTGAATACGCCCCGAATTCACCAAGTAAAACAGGTAATCCCGACGCTTCCGACCATGCTTTTACTGTTTTAAAAGAATTTTCGATATTCTTTTTCTCAAAATCGCTTCCCGTCCATTCCGTTCCCAAATGCTGTTCCATATTGTCCGCCCAATCCGCGCCCTGATGTGTAAAATTAAACGGGTCGTAATAGTGGAAACTCAATATTAAATTTTCGTCCTCAGGGATAATCAATTCGTTTATTCCGCCGATTCCGCCGTAATCTCCCGCTGACACAACAATTTTTCTCGTTTGATTTGTTTCGCGTATTATTTTTATACATTCGTTTTGATATTGAATCCATTTTTGCGTGTTAAGTTCACCGTGCGGCTCGTTAAAAATCTCAAACGCGACGTTTGCGGGATAATTCTGATATGATTCAGAGAGTATTCGCCATATCTGATATAATCTTTCATAATATTTATCGGGGTTTTCGTCCATATCGCTGTAATGATGTATATTTATTATAATCCCCAAATCATTTTTTAATGCTTCGTCAACAATATATTTTACCCTGTCCATAAAATGTTTGTCTATGTAAATAGAATCGCCTTTTAAAACAAGATGATTCCCCCACCCTACGGGTAATCTGACGAAATCGAATCCGCGTGCTTTTATATCAGAGAAAAATTTGGGGTCAAAAGTAACGCCCCACGCTCCTTCATCGGGAGCTTCAAGCATATTCCCCATGTTTATCCCGCGTCTGAAATTCGGCTCAAAAACAACACCCGACGTAATATCTTTTATATTCGCAGTAACGGAATCGTCCGCGATTTCGGGAGGAGTTAAAATTTCAATTTGTATCGGTTCGGAAGTTGTAGGTTCCGGAGTTGTTGTTTCCGCTTCTTCTTTTGATTCGTCTTTGTTTTCGTTTTCACTCTCGGAGCTGTTGTTTTCGCCGATAGTTTCCGCGTCGTCCTGTTCTGTTGCGGTACAGGAAGAAAGAGCGGGAAGAATTAACGTAATCCCAAACGCTAAAATCAACAATATTGTTAAATGTTTTATAATTTTTTTATGTTTCATGAATATATACCTCGTAATATTTTATATATCTGTATTTAAAATCAGTATATCATAATATTATTTTAATGTCAATGTTTTTCGTGAAATTAAATTCATGTAAAATATATAATATTTTTTGTCGTATATACTTGACATTTTGACAGATATATGATATAATCATTTCAGAGGTGATGTGATATGCAAAAAAATCTGCGGCTGAAATCTGCGAGAGCAGCGAAAGATATGTCGCAAAAAGATTTGTCCGAAGCCGTCGGTGTGTCGAGACAAACAATAAACGCGATAGAAATGGGCGAATATAATCCGTCTGTTAAATTGTGTATAGCTATATGTAAAACATTGGATAAAACTTTAAACGATTTGTTTTGGGAGGAGTAATTTATATGAACGGTAATAATAAAAAATTCGATGAAAGACAATTATGGATACGGGGAAATATTTTTCAGCGCATGTTTCTTATCATAGCTGTATTGGTGCTGATAAACGCACTTTTGGACAAAAGCGATATAGTCTGGGCGGACAATTTTTATTCAAATCTTATTATTTTATTTGTATCGGTTGCGTTTGGTTCTCTTGAAATGATATTCAGGGAAGTTTATTTTGTAAATATGAGACAACGTTGGATTTTTATTATGTTCGGGATAGACGGTTTAATTATATTGGCTATAAATATAAAATTTTTAATAACCGGCGACGCTTTTGTATCAAACAACAGTTTAACCACAACCGGAAGCTCTTTTATATTTGCTTTACTTATACTTTCAATAGGAATCGGCGGAGCTGTAAAAACAATATTTGATAAACTGAACAATAAAGAAAAAGAAGAAAATGAAGAAAAAGAATAAAAAAAATCCGTCGGCGAAATAATAAATCAAAGATATATAACAATTTAAAAGGTGTGATTTATATTTGTCCGATAAAATTAAAAAATTTATTGATTTCATAAAAAAAATAATAAACGAAGTGATACAAGACGATTTAATTTCTGCGGCTAACGATATGACTTTTAAAATTTTTTTCTCTGTTTTTCCGTTTTTTATATTTATTATGTCAATCGCGGGATTTTTAAAACTTGACGCGGATAAACTGACGGTTCAAATTTTATCGCTTCTCCCCTATTCTCTCGCCGAACAAGTAAAAAATATTATTGCGGAAATCACAAGTATACGAAATATAAATATTCTTTCGTTTTCACTTATTATATCAATATATGGCGCATCATCGGGATTTAAAACTGCTATGCGCGGGATAAATAAAGCGTATGGTCAAAAAGACGGACGGAAATTTTATATAAAATTTTTCATTAGTATAACATTGGTGATAATTTTTGCGTTTATAATTATTATATCTCTGGTATTGCTTATATTCGGTGATATTATATTAAATTTTATAAAAAATTATTTTTCAAGTGAATTGTCGGAAAAAACTGTTTTTTTATTGTATATCGTAAATATTTTAAGATATATAATAAGCGTGTTATTCATGTTTTTTTCTGTTATACTGATAAATAAATTAGCTTTGTATAAAATCAAAAAAACAAGTATAAAATCCCTTATCCCCGGAACAATTTTCACAGTAGGTTCATGGGTTGCGGCAAGTCAGATTTTTAATGTATATATAGATAATTTTTCAAATCATTCGGCTGTATACGGAAGTATCGCCGCCGTGATTATATTTATGCTGTGGCTTAATATTATGTGTATCGTTTTACTTTTGGGCAGTGAGATAAATGCTGAATTAAATAAAATTTCTAAATAAAATTTAAAATCCTATTGACAAAAACGCTTTACTATGGTAATATATTAACGTGCTAACGTTATAAAATATAATTTCTGAAAGAATCGAGTTGAAATCATGAAAAAATATACAAAAAATACACCCGACGGAACATCCGATATTATTTTCGACAAGACTTTATATATTAAAAAAGCTACGGAAATGTTTAATAAAGTTTATGAAGATTTAAATTACAGTGAGATAATCACGCCGACAATTGAATATTACGACGTTTTTAATTTCGCAAGTCAGCCTATTTCTCAGGAAATGATGTATAAATTCACAGACTGGACAGGCAGACTTTTAGTCCTGCGTCCCGATAACACCACCCCGATAGCGCGTGTTGTCTCGACTAAACTTAAAGATAATCATGACTTTTTGAAAATTTATTATAACCAGAATGTTTTCAGACCAAGCGGTGATTATTCGGGGAAAAAAAGTGAAACTATGCAGAGCGGCGTTGAAATTATCGGTGTAAACGGGATAAAAACCGATATTTATTACATAGAAACAGCGATTAAAATATTGACATCGACAGGGTTGAATTTTAAACTTGAAATCGGTCATGTAGGGTTTTACAAATCTATAATAAATTCGATGAATTTAACCGAAGATGAAAAAGAAACTATAAGATTATATATTGAATCAAAAAACACGGGTGAAATTAACAAACTTGACAGTGAAGAATATGAAATAATAAGAAAAATCCCACAGTTATTCGGCGGATATGAAGTAATAGACAAAGCACGTGTTCTCGCCGGAAACAATCAAAAAGCACAGGAAGTTCTCGATTATTTATATAAACTTTATAAAATCCTCGACGCTGCCGGTTACGGTGAACATATTATAATAGATTTGGGAATTGTCCATGAAATAGATTATTATACGGGGCTTGTCGTCGGCGGTTATGTTGACGGTATCGGTGAAAATGTTCTCGTTGGGGGGAGATATGACAATTTAATATCGAACTTCGGCTTTGATTTACCCGCCATCGGTTTCGCGGTCAACGTTAATCTTATCGCGAAAGCTCTCGAAGATTCCGAAAAAGGTAATTTTGAAAACAAACGCTCAATATCTGAAATTGTGCATTATGACGCGGAAAATTATAACGCGGCTTTGAGGTATATTGATGCGAGACAAAAAATTGACAGATATATCGAAATAGAACTTTCATGTTTTGAAAACATTGAACAAACAGAAGAATACGCTAAGAGAAACGGTATAGAAAAGGTGGTGACAATTTAATTTATGATTAGAATTGCATTGACAAAAGGAAGGCTTGAAGAAAAAGCCGTGGAATTATTCGGTAAATCGGGATATGACACGTCGGAATTATTTGACAAAGGGAGAAAACTTTTGTTTCAGATAAAAAACGCGGATATTGAAATTGTCCTCGCGAAAGCGGCTGATGTTATAACTTATATTGAACACGGCGTTTGTGCGATATTGGTATAGTCGGAAAAGATACAATTATGGAACACGGGAAATCTTTTTACGAAGTTTTGGATTTGAATTTCGGTAAATGCAGGTTCGCGCTTGCAGGTATAAAAGACAAAAATTTTTACGCGGGATATTCACAAAAGGTTATCGCGACGAAATATCCGAACGTTACAAAAAGATATTTCAACGAAAAAGGCGTTGATATTGAGATTGTAAAAATTGACGGCTCCGTTGAACTCGCTCCGATTCTCGGACTTGCCGACGCCATTGTCGATATTGTTGAAACGGGAAGCACATTAAAAGAAAACGGGCTTGCGGTATATGAAGAAATCGCACAGGTTTCGGCGAGGGTTATTGTAAACAAAGCGAGTATAAAACTCAAAAAAAACGAAGTTGACGACTTTGTCGGGAAAATTTCGGGTACACTTTAAATTTAATTTAAAAGAGGAAATCAGGGAAATTTATGTTGAAAATATACGATAAATCAAACGCGAAAGAATTATGCGAAAAACTCGCGGGGAGGATTGACAACGCGTCGGAGAATATACTCAAAACAACGCTTGAAGTTTTGGACGACGTTAAAAAAAACGGCGACAAAGCAGTAAGATATTATACGAAAAAATTCGACGGCGTTGACATTGAAGATTTTTTCATGACCGACGACGAAATAAACGAAATTTATGAAAAATGCGATGAAAATTTGATGAAAATCATGGAAAAAGCCGCCGCAAATATTGAAGAATATCACAAAAAACAAGTGCAGAATTCATACAGAACAGAAAAAGACGGGATTATTATAGGTCAGAGAATCCTCCCGCTCGAACGCGTCGCGATGTATGTACCGGGCGGAACAGCGGCGTATCCCTCGACTGTTTTGATGAACGCGATTCCCGCGAAAATCGCGGGGGTTAAAGAGATGATAATTTTAACGCCGCCTAAAAAAGACGGCATGAATCCGCAAATTATCGCCGCAGCGAAAATATGCGGTATAAATAAAATATTCAAAGCGGGCGGAGCGCAGGCAATCGCCGCCGCCGCTTATGGCACGGAGAGTATAAAACCCGTCGATAAAATCGTGGGTCCGGGCAACGGTTATGTCGCAGCCGCGAAAAGATGCGTTTTCGGTACGGTTGATATTGATATGATAGCCGGACCGAGCGAAATATTGATAGTCGCGGACAAAACCGCCAATCCAAAATATATCGCGGCGGATTTGATGAGCCAGGCGGAGCATGACATTCTCGCGTCTGCGATTCTTATAACAGACAGCGAAGAACTTATAAAAAAAGTAAACGCAGAGATTGAGCGTCAAATAAAAAATCTAAGCCGCAGGGATATTATCGAAAAATCTCTCAATCAATACGGAAGCTGTGTATTATGCGAAAATATAGACGAAGCGATACAAATATCCAATGATATTGCGCCTGAGCATCTTGAACTCGCGGTTGAAAATTGTTTTGAAAAACTCGATTTGGTCAAAAATGCCGGCTCTGTCTTTTTGGGTGATTATTCACCGGAACCGTTGGGTGATTATTTCGCGGGGACAAACCACGTTTTACCGACAAACGGCACGGCGAGATTTTCTTCGCCGCTTGGCATTGACAGCTTTATAAAAAAATCAAGCTATATATATTATTCAAGGGAAAAACTCGAAGAATCCGCCGATGATATAATAAAATTCGCGGAATCCGAGCANTTGACGGCTCACGCNAATTCGGTAAAAGTGAGGTTTGACGAAAAGATATGATTAACAAAACTCCCGAAGATTTTATAAATCAAAAAATAAACAAATTCGAGCCGTATTCGTTAAACGGTGACATCACAAACTTTGATATACGTCTCGACGCGAACGAAAGTTTTTCGAATTTACCCGATTATATAACTGATGAAATATTGAAAAATATAAAAAACATAGATTTTAACCGTTATCCCGACCCGTCGGCTTTGGATTTGACAAAAAAATTCGCTGAATATTTAAAAACCAGCGAAAACGCGGATATTGACGTAAAAAATATTGCTGTCGGAAACGGTTCTGATGAGCTTTTGAATATTATAATAAACGCTTTTTTGTCGAAAGGCGATAAAATTTTAACGTTCACGCCCGATTTTTCGATGTACACGTTTTACGGTGATATTATCGAAGCCGACGTTATAAAAATAAAAAAAGACGGCTTAAACGATTTCGCCATTGATTTTGATTATATCTCAAAAAAAGTAAACGAAGAAAATATAAAACTTGTCGTATTCTCAAACCCGTGCAATCCGACGGGTCAGATTATACCGAAAAAAACGCTTGAAAAATTTATAAAAAGCGTAAACGCCGCAGTTATCCTCGATGAAGTTTACATGAATTTCGCGGACGATAAAAAAGAGCAGTCGTTTTTATATGATTTTTTGGATTATCCCAATCTTATTCTTATGAAATCCCTGTCAAAATCTATCGGGCTCGCGTCAATAAGAGTTGGATTCGCGTTGTCAAACGAAGTTTTTACAAATATAATAAAAACGATAAAAAGTCCGTTTAACGTAAATTCAATCTCACAGAAAATCGCCGAAACCGTGCTTTTTTATCCCGATTATCTTTCAAGTCAACTCGCTTCAATTAAAGAAAACAAAAAAAATCTTAATGCCGCGATAAAATTATTATTCGCAGACAAAAAAGATTTTAAAATTTACGAAACCGCAACAAATTTCATTTTGATTGAGACAGAAGAAGCAAAAAAATATTTGATTTTCTTTTATTTAACAAAATATTAGTGCGTAATTTCGGCGATAGATTTTTACGAATTACAACGGGAAGCGAAAGCGAAAATATTATATTAGCAGAATGTTTGAAAAAATATTTAAATGTTTAAACGGAGGATATAACTTTGGACAGATTTACGGAAATTGAACGCGAAACCAAAGAGACGAAAATAAAACTTTCGCTGTGTGCCGAGAGTAAAACTCCCGGATTTTCAGGCACTTCCGGCGTTGGATTTTTCGACCACATGCTAAATACATTCGCGGTTCACGGGGGATTTAATATAAAACTCGACATGACCGGTGATTTAAATGTTGATTGTCACCATTCAATCGAAGATGCAGGGATTGTTTTGGGGTCCGCATTCAGAAAAATTATCGACCAAAACAAAAATATAACGAGATTCGCGGCGGAATATATCCCGATGGACGAAAGTCTTGCGATGTGCGCCGTTGATTTGGGCGGCAGAGCGTATCTTATTTTCAACGCTGAATTTAAATCAAATATGATAGGCGGTTACGACACGCAGATGACAAAAGAATTTTTTTACGCTTTATCATTTAATATGCAATCAAACATTCATATAAATCTTTTGTACGGCGAAAACGACCACCACAAAACCGAAGCAATCTTCAAATCCGCCGCGAAAGCAATACGCAAGGCGTTGGTTTTTTCTGGTGATAACAATATAACTTCGGCTAAAGGTACGATATAAATTTTAAAATATATACACAAAGGAGCGGCAGACTGCCGCTCCTTTGTTATTCTTAAATTCTAATAAACGCGTTGAAATATTTTAATCCCAGTTGGTTTAAAGCCTCTCTTGAAAAGTGTATATCGTCGCCGTTTCCGGTGTCTTCGTTGTTTGAACGCAGTTCCGAAGTTTCAACAAACGCCGCTTTTCCTATGTCTTTGCAAACGTCTTTTATCGCCTGTATAACAGGTTCTGCAGCTTCGAGGTTTTTACTTTTCCATTCCCTGACGAAATCACCTGCAATAAACGGTACATCGTTGCAATTATATGTATATGTAACGCGAACGGATTCGACGAGTTCTTTCAAATGATTATAATGTACGTCATAATGTGAACCGCAATCGTTTTCGCCCTGATGCCATAAAAACGCGACAATTTTGTTCTCGGGATTTAATGCCAAGGCGATTTTTATCATCTCCATCATTTTGAAATATAAATCGTCGGTCATTCCCCAGCGGTGGTCGTTCCAGCCCGTTCCTCCTACCGCAGAACGTAAAACAAGAATTTTACGCCCTTTTCCAAGTCTGCCGCTTTTTATATATTCTCTCGAAAAATTCAGAGAATATTCGTTGACTTTGTTTTTGTCCCATATTCTTTCTTCCGCAATCGATATTGTCAAATCATTGTTCATATATAGAACGTTTTCACACGGGATATATTCGTCTTTTACAAAGCCTATACCGCAACCCTCGGAGTTTGACTGTCCTCCCTGTATAATAATATCAAATAAATCGTTTTTGTAATTTTCAAGCATTTCCGAATTATTCCTCTCTAAAATATTATTTTTACTTTTTATATCCTGCATGTTTGGAAATTTTAATATCCTCGCTTGGTCATATACCCTCTTATAAATTCAGGACTTTACGGCATTTGTTTTTCTTTGCGCAGATATTTTGCTATTTTGAAATCTTCATATTTTATATGTTGTATAAGCCATTTAACAACCGCGCCGCTCAAAGTTTTGCTCAATTCGTCCGTCGTCCCCTGATTTCAAAATCCTTTTTTAAATCACCTACTGTTATCTTAAAATCGTCGTGACATTTTTTATGGTATTCATACGCGGGATAATCATGTTCTGTCATCAGTTCTTCTTCGTAATTGAAATGCTCAACCGTATAGTTAATTAAAAAATCAAGCATTTCTCCGAGAGACGCTTTGCTTTCGCCCTGTATGTATTTTTCGATAAAAGAATTCGTAATCTTAAAAATAGTCTTGTGCTGTTCGTCGATTTTTTCGTTTCCTGTGGCTAATTCGTCAGACCATGTAATCCTGTTTTCCCATTGAGCGGTGTTTTCCATAAAAATTCAGTCCTTTTAAATATATTATTTATACGAGTCGTTTAATTAAAGTTTCTTTTTCACCGTATAACATATCAATCAAGGGGATTTCGATGAGGGTATAACAACCCGGAGCTTGTTTTGTGACCGCTCTCGCAGAGTTTACAAGTATTTGCGCAGTCAATGCGGGGTTATTTATACTCATCGAATATTCCAGATTCTGATTATGTGTTATACCCGAAACGCCTTTTCTCGTAATATGTACGCCGTGTCCCATATCCAAAATTTCCGAAATATCGTTGACCTGAATCACATATGTTTCATCATGGCAGAAATACGAATCGGATTTTATCGACTGCGTTACTTTTTCTTTACACGCGCCGGATTTTAGTTGTACATACACCATACGTTTATGTACTCCCGCTCCCGCGGGCATTGTCATTGACAGCGCGTTTTCAACTCCTTCAATCGCTTTCGCGGCGACTGTATGTCCCATACTCATTCCGGGACCGAAGTTTGTATATGTAATCCCTCTCGGAACCATCGCCTCCATCATCGCGCGTATAACCGAATCGCTTCCCGGGTCCCAGCCTGCGGAGATTATACCGGCTTTGCCCGATTTTTTCGCGGCTTCGTCAAGACGGCATTTTAATTCCCATATATTTGTATGTACGTCGTATGAATCAACCGTGCATATACCCATATTCAAAAGCGTTTCCGCTATGTCGGGACACGACAGCGACGGCGCGCACAATATCGCCACGTCTATATCGCCGCGAACGCGGATATTTTTTATGTCGGCTTCCCAAATGTTTTTCAGACTTTCGGGAATATCTGTTCCTGAACGTTTTACTATACATTTAAATTCCATATCGGGCGCGGTTTTCAACGCCTCATATACGCATTTTCCTATGTTTCCGAATCCGACTATTGCTGTTTTAATCATCAATTACCAATCCTTTCCAAAATAAATAAACCTATTAATTTAATAATCTATATTATAGCACAAACCAATAAAATTTACTACAAATTTATGTATAAAATATAAAAAAATAAATATTTAAATAATTTATAATAAATGATTGTTTTTTTCGGACAGATGTGATAGAATATATTGATTGAAAATTTTTACGGAAAATAAAAAATCGGGAATAAAAAAAATAAATACAAATAAGAGAAAGAGGTGCGCAAAAATTGGCAGGAAAGCTCACGCTTTTTGGTTTTAATAACCTAACAAAAACTTTAAGTTTTAATATCTACGATGTTTGCTATGCAAAAAGTGAGAGGGAACAAAAAGATTATATCAAATATATCGACGGTCAGTACAATTCGGAGAGGCTGACCAAGATATTATGCAAAGTCACGGAAATTATAGGCGCGAGAATTTTGAATATATCAAAACAGGATTACGAGCCTCAGGGAGCCTCTGTTAATATTTTAATAACCGAGGACGATTTAGCCCCGCAGTTTATAGATGAATCATGCAACAGGGGGATTATCTCCTCAACAGGTCATGAAGTCCACGCGCATTTAGATAAAAGTCACGTAACCGTTCATACTTTCCCCGAATCTCATCCGGATAATCTTGTATCCACTTTTCGGGTTGACATAGATGTTTCGACATGCGGGACAATATCACCGCTTAACGCGCTCGATTATCTTATAGGAAGTTTTGATTCCGACATAATGACGATAGATTACAGGGTCAGAGGGTTTACACGCGACGTAGGCGGCGTTAAACTGTTTATCGACCATGATATACGCTCTATTCAGGATTATATCGCCGACAAAACTTTGACGAAATACGACGCAATAGACGTAAACGTTTATCAGTCCAACATATTCCATACAAAAATGTTAATCAAAGAAATAGAACTTCAAAATTATCTGTTTAACAAAGATGTTTATGAGCTTCCCCCGAAGCAGCGTCTTGAAATAACAGATTCTTTGCGGCGTGAAATGATAGAAATTTTCAGCGGTATGAATATATATTGATGTATTTGCGATGTAGAAAATTTACAAAGTCAACAGGAGGTCATTATTATGCCGGGTCCTATGCTTCACCTGTCAGTCGCAAAAAAAGTTAATCCCAATGCAGGTATTGATTTCTATGTGGGAAACCTTGCACCCGACGCAATTAAAAACAGAGAACAAAAAGACATAGCACATTTTTATAATGTTTCCGACAGAGAAAGTGCTTTAAGAGAATTTGCTGTAAAAGCAAATAACGAATATTTAAAGGGTATACTTTTGCATTTATATGTGGACGGAAAATGGTGGGAAAAACATCTTTCTAAATTCGCTGAAAAAGAAGGCGAAGGGTGGTATGTAAAATACAATGAAGAAAATTGGAAAATGGGTTCGTATGCTTTTCACAATACCGAATGGGCTTATAATCTTTTTGAGCAAATTGAAAATTGGGATTATAATGGGTTTGTTGAAACTGAATTTATAACAAAAGAAAATGTAAAATGGGTTTCAAGCAAATTATTGATTGAAAATAAACTTGATGCTTCGACGGTTTTTACTCCGGAGCTTATTGAAAAATTCGCATACGATACGGCAGACGATTTTATTAAATGGCTTTCATGAAATTCCTCAATATAATAATTTCAAATAACTAAGAAACGGAATGAAAAATCACAAAAAATGACGAACGAAAATATAAATCAAAACAGAGCACCGATTTTTGAGGCATTGAAAAAATACAGAAACAACAGAATCGTAAAATTTGACGTACCGGGTCATAAAGGCGGCAGAGGAAACAAAGAGTTGACGGATTTTCTCGGTGAGACTTGTATGCACGTTGATGTCAACTCTATGAAAATGCTCGATTTTCTGGGTCATCCCGAATCGGTTATAAAAGAAGCGGAAGAAATAGCCGCCGACGCTTTTAACGCGAAACACGCGTTTTTTATGGTAGGCGGAACAACTTCGTCCGTTCAGGCGATGATTATGTACGCCTGTAAAGCGCAGGATAAAATAATAATGCCCCGCAATGTTCACAAAAGTGCGATAAACGCCCTTGTCGTTTGCGGAGCTATACCCGTTTATGTTAATCCGGGGACAAATAAAAGAATAGGGATAGCGTTGGGCATGTCTGTTAATGATATTGCCGATGCAATCAAAAAAAATCCCGACGCGAAAGCTGTGTTTGTTAATCACCCGACATATTACGGTATATGCTCAAACCTGCGTGAGATTGTAAAACTCGCGCATGAGCATAATATGCTTGTGTTGGTTGACGAAGCGCACGGAACGCATTTTTATTTCGGTGAAAATCAACCGGTTTCGGCGATGTCCGCAGGCGCGGATATTGCCGCCGTCAGTATGCACAAAACGGGCGGTTCTTTAACTCAAAGTTCTTTTTTGATGTGCGGAAAAGATATACATCAGGGTTATATGAGACAAATTATAAATCTTACGCAAACCACAAGCGGGTCATATTTATTGTTGACTTCGCTTGATTTGGCGCGTAAAAACATGGCGTTAAACGGTAAAGAAATGATAAGAAAAACAGTTGGATTCGCCGAATACGCAAGAACCGAAATTAATAAAATCGGGGGATATTACGCGTATTCAAAGGAGCTTATAAACGGCGATGATATTTTCGATTTTGACTCGACAAAATTATCGGTTTACACAAGGGATATAGGACTTGCGGGAAAAGAAGTTTACGATATACTTCGCGACGAATATGAAATACAGATAGAACTCGGAGATATGGGAAATATTATTGCGATAATTTCGGCGGGTGACAGAATGTTTGAAATAGAGCGTTTAATCGCCGCGCTTACCGAGATAAAACGGTTGTATTCGAAAGACCCGACAGGTATGCTCGACCATGAATATATAAATCCGACCGTAAGAATACCGCCGCAGAAAGCGTTTTATTCAGAGGGTAAAAGTGTATTGATAGAACAAAGCGCGGGACAAATTTCGGGTGAATTTGTTATGTGTTATCCCCCCGGTATTCCGATACTCGCGCCGGGTGAGGAAATCACGAAAGATATTATAGATTATATAAAATACGCCAAAGAAAAAGGCTGTTTTCTCACAGGTACAGAGGACATGAATATAAATTATATATATGTCGCAGGCAAATAAAAAAATTTCGGGACACGGTAAATACGCCGCGTCCCTGTTTTTTTATTCTTTAACCAAACAACTCACAATTTCACCGAAATACATTCTGTGATAATCTTTTTTGGGATAATTCTTTTCTTCAAGCGTTTTATCTTCGAAATTGTCGGGGTTTATATCCTGATAATATAATTTTTTACACGTCATTATTATATCGGCTTCTTCAAAAGCCGCAACTTTTCCGTCGAACCCGTCAACATCAAACAAAGTCAAGCCCGATTCTTTAATCTTGTCCCCGTCCCTGCCGCTTTTTGTACCCAATAAATTCAACGCTTTTCTGTGTTCTTCGGACAAAACCGAAAATGTGTAATAATCCGTTTCTTCCATAAATTCATACGTATAACGCACGGGTCTTATAACGCAGTTTGCAACGGGTTTATTCCACATTATGCCCATAAATCCCCAGCTCGCCGTCATTGTGTTTACTTTATTGTCGCTGTTGTATCTTTTCACTGTGACTAAAAACCATTTATTGTCTATCAAATCAAAAACATTTTTCTGCAATTCTTTCGGATTTATTATTTTGTAACTCATATAATATCCCCTTTCATGATTTTATTTTAATTATTTAATTTCGTGCGTTCGCCGAATATTTTCGAAGTCAGCGCGAGTAAGATAAACACCGCCGCAGCTATAACGCTCTGGATTATATTTCCCGGAATATCAGTCAAAGCGATTTTCCAATCGTAAATTATACAAGCGGATATAAAATATCCCGCTATATTTATAAATCCTCCGACCGCCAACGCTATATAATTTCTGAAACACAAAATTTTATCGGATTTACTCGTGAAAAACAAGCTCATACAAAATTTTATTATAAACGTCGGTATAATCCATATAGCGTAACCCAAATATAAATCAGCCAATCCCGCGCCCAACGCTCCCGCTATCGCGGAATACGGAAACGGAAGCAGACAAGCCGCGTAATATATAAGCCCGTCTCCTACGTGTACATATCCGGTCGGACCCGAAATCTGTAAAAACGCCGTCGCGACAAATATCATCGCCGCGAACACCGACGCGTAAATCATTTTTTTTATCTTGAATTTATTATCCATATAGAATACGTTAGGGGAAACTTTTTAGGAAAGTTTCCCCTAAAACCCCTTCAAACCTTTTTAATATAAATATATCTGTAAATTTTTATGTCAGCTCACCGAGAAAACGCTCAAAAATTAGACCTTCGCGTTCAGGTGTACCTGATTTTATTGTATATTCGATAACGTTGTTTAGAAACTCAACCGCCGATTTTATAGCGTCTGTAAGACATACGCCGTTTAAAAGCTGTCCGCATAATATCGAGCTGAATATATCGCCGCTGCCGGGATAATCTTTTTCGTGGTGCTGTGTAAAAATATATCCGGTTTTTATTTCTTGCGAAGTGAGATTTTCACCGTAAGCGACGCCGTACTCGCCATTGTTAAAAACCGCGCTGGTTATTATTATCTTCTCTATATTATATTCAAATAATTCGAATAATTTCAATAACATACCGTCAATAAAATCTTTTCCGTAAGGCGGTTTTTGGTAATCCATATCAAGCAAAAAAAACGCCTCGGTTATGTTCGGCGTTATAATATCCGCCGATTTCGCGATATTTATCATACCTTTTTTCATTTGGTCTGTGTATGATGAATATAATCTGCCGTTGTCTCCCATTACGGGGTCAACAAAAATATACGCGCCGCGTTCTTTTTGTTTTATTATATAATCCGAAATTATTTTTATCTGCTCCTCACTTCCGAGAAATCCCGAATAAATACAATCGGGAATTATTTTTAACTGCTCGTAGTGGGCTATTATTTTTTTTATTTCCTCTGTTAAATCTAAAAACGTAAAATCCGTAAATCCTCCCGTATGGGTTGATAATAACGCCGTCGGAAACATGACAGGCTGGATTTTCAGGGCTGATATTATCGGTATGATAACAGATAAAGCGCAGCGTCCGAAACATGACATATCATGAAACAACGCGACTTTTGGGGTTGTGTTTATATTATTGTCATACATGAAAAATTATTTCACCTGTTTCATTTTTAATCTTTTTAATCTTTAAAAACAAAAAATTTCGGTATACCGTTATTATATGTTATCTTCGGCTCTCCTGTAATCAACGGGGCGATATATTCAAGACATTCGTCGGTAACATTATTTTTCTGTTCGTTTATATATTCAAGCGGTACGGTTTTTATTTCGTTTGCTATGTTTGTTATATCTTCATAGCTTATTTTTATTTGGTACGGCTTTTTTGATATTCTTCTGAATACCATCATTATACCGCTTTTTTCTTCGTTTACCGCCGTTTTGATTGATTCAAATCCAATATTTTCGGATTCTTCTATATCGCAGAGAGAAGCTATATGCGACGCGCACCTTTGCGGTGTGTTTAACTCTATTGTGCGGACTTTGCAATTAAATTTTTCTTTTATAATATATTTTAAATGATTCGCCGTTCCCGAAAGCTGTTTGTTCCCGAATATATCCGTGTCGTGTTTTTCGCAGGATTCGCAGATATATCTGCCATCGGTATATTTTATCCCTTCGGATACCGCTATAACTATGTTGGGTTTTTTCTTGAATTCTTCCTCTATATCAAAAAGAAAACGTTCGTCTGAAAATTCGGATTCGGGAAGATAGAGAAGATTGGGGGATTTTCCCCCGTAAAGACGCGGCATAGCTGCCGCCGCTGTGAGCCATCCGGCATCCCT
>JGI994J12354_10002855_pt1 | contig 16508 bp, 11 predicted proteins | sample IntmicLarv3ML3BL_FD_12354 | JGI IMG/M metagenome (IMG submission 12354) | reverse complement strand
AAAGCTATTCTTTTATCACAAAAACTCCTCCGGCAGCCGTTCTTCTTAAAAAAGAATGCGGTATTGAATCCGGTTCAGGCGTGCCAAACAAACAAAAGGTAGCCAAAATCAACAGAGAAGGATTAAAGAGAATCGCTGAAACTAAAATGCCTGACTTAAATGCTGCAAACATTGATTCAGCTATTTCAATGATAGCCGGAACTGCAAGAAGCATGGGCATCACAGTTGAGGAATAAGCCTTAATCGCTGTTAATTTTGATTTTTACAATTTGTTTTGACGGTTTTTGTATAAAAACCGCTAATAGTGGGAGGGTATATCCCGTATGACCACATAAGGAGGATTAATAAATGAAAAGAGGAAAGAAATATCAAGAGGCTGCCAAACTCATTGAAAAAGCCACTTTATATGATACAGTAGATGCCGTTGAGCTCGTTCAAAAAACAAGCTATGTTAAATTTGATGAAACAGTTGAATGTCACTTGAAACTGGGCGTTGACTCCCGCCATGCCGATCAACAGGTTCGCGGTGCGGTTGTTCTGCCACATGGAACAGGTAAAAGCGTTCGCGTTCTCGTTTTCGCAAAAGGTGATAAAGCTGCCGAGGCTGAAGCTGCCGGTGCTGAATATGTTGGCGCGGAAGAGCTTGTTACTAAAATTCAGAGCGAAAACTGGTTCGAGTTTGACGTTGTTGTTGCAACCCCTGATATGATGGGCGTTGTAGGTCGCATCGGTCGTGTTTTAGGTCCTAAAGGCTTAATGCCTAACCCTAAAGCAGGAACAGTTTCCATGGATGTTAAAAAAGCTGTTGAAGAAATTAAAGCCGGTAAAATAGAGTACAGATTGGATAAAACAAATATTATCCACGTGCCTATCGGTAAAGTTTCTTTCGGAACAGAAAAACTTATGGAAAATTTCCAAACCTTAGCAAGCGCTATTATTAAAGCAAGGCCTGCCGTTGCAAAAGGCACATATTTGAGAAGCGTTGTTCTCTCAACTACCATGGGCCCCGGCGTAAAAGTAAACGCTGCTAAAATTACCGAGCAATAATAGCTTGACAATTCAGTATTGTGAAGTTATACTTTATTAGGTTAGTTTGAAATTAATATTCAGCCGGAGACTCAGGTGCTTTTTAAGCGTAACGCATATGCGGCCTGCTGAGGTGTTTGTACTTATGGTATGATACTCCCTGTCTTTGGCAGGGAGTTTTTTTCTCTCAACATTAAATAAAAGGAGGTGCTAAAATGCCTAAAATTGAACAAAAACAGGTTATCGTTAATGAAATCAAAGAAAAACTTGACAAGTCTTTATCAGTTGTTCTTGTAGATGCAAGGGGTCTTACGGTTGAGCAGGATACAGTTCTTCGTAAAAAACTCAGAGAAGCAGGTATTGACTATAAAGTATATAAAAATTCTATGATGAATTTTGCTGTTGAAAACACTCAGTTTGCGCCTATCGCAGAGTATTTAAAGGGCCCCAGTACAATGGCTTTTTCGTATGATGACGCTACAAGCGCTGCAAGGATCATTTCCGGTGAGATGAAAGCCATGCCTAAACTGGAGTTTAAAGCAGGGGTTGTTGACGGTGTCCTTTATGATGCTCAGGGCGTTGATGCAATTGCTAAAATTCCAAGCAGAGAGGTACTTCTTTCAAGGCTTCTCGGTTCTTTCAAATCCCCAATGTCCGGCTTTGCACGTGTTATTAAAGCTATTGCAGAAAAAGATGGGGAAGGCAGCGCAGCCGCTGCTCCTGTAGAAGAAGCTAAAGCAGAGGCTCCTGTTGAAGAAGCCCCAGTGGTTGAAGCCCCGGCGGCAGAAGAAGTTAAAGCTGAAGAAGCTCCTGTGGTTGAAGAAGCGACAACTGAAGAAGCAACTGCTGAAGAAGCAGCAACCGAAGAAAGCGAAGCATAGTTCGTATAAAAATAATGGAGGTGCTATAAATGGCAAAATTATCAGTTAGTGAAATTATTGATGCTGTTAAGGAATTAACAGTTCTTGAACTTAATGAATTAGTAACAGCAGCAGAAGAAGAGTTTGGTGTTTCCGCAGCAGCAGGCGTTATGGTAGCAGCAGGCCCAGCCGTTGGCGCAGCAGAAGCAGAAGAAAAAACAGAGTTTGATGTTGAGCTTACAAACTTTGGCGCAGAAAAAATTAAGGTTATCAAAGCCGTTCGTGAAATCACCGGCCTTGGCCTTAAAGAAGCAAAAGACCTTGTTGAAGGCGCTCCTAAAGCTATTAAAGAAGGCGTTTCTAAAGACGAGGCTGAAGCAGCAAAAGCTAAACTTGAAGAAGCAGGCGCTGTTGTTACACTTAAATAATTATATGTATTTAAAACTCCGTATGGGATATTCCTGCGGAGTTTTTTTGCGAATTTGTTCAGCATATGATTTTCTTTGAAAGCGAAAAGCTCAAATGAAACAGTTATATTTTTTATAAAAGGCTTTGGCGGAACGGGTAGCTTTAAAAAATAAATTATGTTTGATTAATAACAAAATATTTACTAAATAGTTATTATTCCATTGACTATAATAAATGAAAAATACTATAATTAAGTTGCATACATTTTGTATATGGAGGAAGGTTTTTATGAAAAACACAATGCAGGCTATTTTCAAAGAACGCCCCGAATACGATGGTCTTGAGTTAAGAGAAGTTCCGATACCTCAAATTGGGGATGATGAGGTACTTGTTAAAATGCACAAAACCGCTATCTGCGGAACAGATGTCCATATTTATGACTGGAATGAGTGGGCACAGCGCACTATTCCTACACCTATGATTATAGGTCATGAATATGTTGGCCACATTGTTGAAATCGGCAAAAATGTTAAGGACTTAAAAGTTGACATGCTTGTTTCAGGCGAAGGTCACGTGGTTTGTGACGCTTGCCGCAATTGTATTGAGGGCCGCAGGCATCTTTGCAAAAACACCAAGGGCATCGGCGTTAACCGCACAGGTATTTTTGCTGAATATGCAGCTATACCGGCTAAAAATATCTGGATTTGCGATCCAAGTATTCCTGAGGAAGTTATCAGCTGCTTTGACCCGCTGGGTAATGCGGTTCACACAGCTCTGTCCTTTGACATGGTTGGTGAAGATGTGCTTATAACAGGCGCGGGCCCTATCGGCATTATGGCTGTTGCCATAGCTAAGCATGTTGGTGCGAGAAATATCGTTGTTACTGACTTGAACGATTACCGCCTGGATATGGCTAAGAAAATGGGCGCAACCAGAACAATCAATGTTGCAAAAGAGAAAATTACAGATTGCTATGAAGAGCTTAAAATCGTTGAAGGCTTTGACGTTGGCCTTGAGATGAGCGGTAGCTCAGCAGGCTTTAACAGCATGGTAGATCATATGTATAACGGCGGCAAAATTGCTCTGCTCGGCCTTATTCCAAGTGATACAAAGATTAACTGGGATAAAGTTATTTTCAACGGCCTTGAAATTAAAGGCATTTACGGCAGGGAAATGTTTAGGACATGGTACAAAATGACGGCTATGCTTCAATCGGGCTTGGATATAACACCGATTATAACCCATCAGTTCAACTATAAGGATTATCAAAAAGGATTTGAAGCTATGTTAAGCGGCCAATCCGGCAAAGTAGTTTTAGATTGGGCAGAATAGGAGTGTTTTAAATGAAATCTGCATTAAAAGTATGGCAGGGAACCGTTCAGGAGATTAAGGATTCCGGCCTTTGGAAAGATGAAAGAATTATTACCACCACTCAGTCATCTCAAATAAATACAACTCAAAGCAATGGCGTTATTAACATGTGCGCGAATAACTACCTTGGCCTTTCAAACAACAAAGAGCTTGCTGAAGCTGCTAAGAAGAGTTTGGATCAATGGGGCTTTGGGCTCTCTTCCGTACGCTTTATCTGCGGAACCCAAGCTGTGCACAAAGAGCTGGAAGGCAAAATTTCCGAGTTCCTTCGTAAAGATGATACTATTCTTTATACATCATGCTTCGATGCCAACGGCGGTTTGTTTGAAACCCTTTTAGGCGAGCAGGATGCGGTTATCAGCGATGAGCTTAACCATGCAAGTATTATTGACGGTATCAGACTTTGCAAAGCTAACCGCTTCAGATACAAAAACAATAATATGGAAGATTTGGAAGCTCAGCTTATAGCAGCTAAGGATTGCCGTATTAAACTTATTATTACTGACGGCGTTTTCTCAATGGACGGTATTATTGCCAACCTTCAAGGCGTTTGCGATTTAGCTGATAAATATGATGCTATCGTTGCTGTTGATGAAAGCCATGCTACAGGCGTTATCGGCAAAACAGGCCGCGGCTCAATTGAATATTGCGGCGTTATGGACAGAGTAGATATAGTAACTGGCACTTTAGGCAAGGCTTTAGGCGGCGCCAGCGGCGGTTTCACCAGCGGCAGACAGGAAATTATTGATATTCTCCGCCAAAGGTCAAGGCCATATCTTTTCTCCAACACATTATCACCAACAATTACCTCTGCTTCTTTAAGAGTTTTTGAAATGCTTACAGAATCAACAGAGCTGGTTGATAAACTTAATGATAATGTTAAATATTATGTTGAAAAAATCCGTGAAGCCGGCTTTGAAATCGTTGACGGCAGACACCCAATCATACCTATTATGGTTTATGATGAGCTTATAGCTCAAAAAATGGCTGCCATGCTTTTGGAAAAAGGCGTTTATGCAGTTGGCTTCTTCTATCCTGTTGTTCCTAAAGGCAAAGCCCGCATCAGAACTCAGGTTAGCGCAGGCCATTCCAAAGAGCAGCTTGATAAAGTTGTAAACGCATTTATTGAATGTAAAAAAGAACTGGGAATCTAGTTTTGCTGAATATTTAATAAATGAACAATCATTAATTAAACTCCGCTTATTAATTTAAGCGGAGTTTTTTTTCGTGCGGAAGAAAAAATCAGTAATAGGTGGATTATAGCTTATAAAAAATGCAGCTTATATCAATGCCATTTCCATTTATGCCTTTATTTAGCAAGGGCTTATTTGAATAAAATAACATCTGCGGCAGATAATATTACCGACAGCTTATAACCGTTTTTTATTTAAATTTAAGTTTGTACGAAGCGTGGAACAAGGCTGATTTTCGGCTTGGAGCAGTAATGAAGAATTAGGCAGCTTGCATAATTTTCAGCTGGAGCCGGAATAAATATATTTTTTCCATGGCTACGGAAATTATTAAACTTTCTGTTTAGATAAAATCCGGCAAAGCTATCATGCAGTCAACAAACTTTCAAAACATTAACTTGAGAGTAGCTGAAAGTTTGTGTGACTATAGCTTTTCCCCAATAAATTGCGGTCTTGATTTGGAGAAAAGCGAATAAAAAGTCAACAAACTTTCAGAGCATTAACTTGAGAGTAGTTGAAAGTTTGTGCGACTATAGCTTTTCTTTAAGAAAAGCGAAAAACAATCTCACAAACATGTCTTATTAATTGCATGCAAAAACCTATGCTTTTTCCTTTGGTTTAAGCATTAATGGGTTTCTATGAAACCCGCACAGATAACGTTAAGGAGGAAAGACATGATGAAAAGAAAGCTAGCGCTTTTATTGGCAGTCGTAATGGTGATTACGGCAATGCCTATGACATTGTTTGCTGCTACTTCCGAAAACCGTTTGACAAAATCGGGCATGAGCGTGCCGGATTATACACTTTTCTACGAATCCGGCCTAACAACCGGTGTCAGCGGCTCAGTAAGCGGAAACAGCGGCAAAATTGAATATTGGGTTGACGGTTCAAACCTTGTTATAGAGGTGAAAGACCCCATAACAGAAGGCTTGGTTAACGGAAACGGTGTTTTCCGTGTCAGCCTTGAAAATGCCAAATGGTTTTTCAGGATAAGTGCTGCGGGAGTCAGCGCCGCCACACCGATTGATATTACAAACAAGCTGGAGGCTTCTGTTTTAACACAGCTTGAAACTGCTTTGCCGCAGCTTGTAACAGAGAGCACCGGAACCTACACAGCGGCTTCCAGAGAGCATACGGAATCCTTTAGCGGCACAGGGCTTCCAAATGTTGATAATACATTCTCCACAGCAGACGGCGCCTATTCAGGATATAAATATCTGCGTATGAACAGCACTACGCCCAACTACGCAAGCCCCGATACAGCGGCGATGACAGATGTTCCATATCTTATGGAAGTGAGTATGGCTGATGAATCTAATGCCACAATAACACTTTTGAGAAATGCAAAACCGGGAGACAGAATTGTTATACCTATCGTTTCCCGCTCTACTTCCACAAGCAGCGATGTGAGGGTATATATTGAAGATAATTCCACATCTATTTCCAGAGGCAATTATCTTCTCGCTTCCAGCGGCGGCGGAAAAACCAGAGCGAAAGCAACGGGAACCGTTGTGAGCAGAAGCGATTTCAGGCTGGATTCTCTTGTTATTACCGAGCAGCGCATAGGCTCCATCAGACAGGGCGCAGGCTTTGAACTTGTGGCGCCCAGCGGCTTTAGCTTTGCAGATCTCAGTAAAATAGCGGTTTATACAGAAGGCGGCCTTACATGGGCCGGCGGAGTATCAGGCCCGGGGCGATTGACTGAACCAGCCGGATGGACAGCCCCTGCCAACTGGCCCGGCACAGCAGGCACATGGCGCAATGACTATTCTATTGATTTCAGAGTGCGCGGCTCCAGAGAAGACAGGAGCGTTTTAGAATTTGCGCTTCCTAATATTATGTCTTCTACAAAGATAACAGGTAATATTGTTGTCACAGGTATTCTCCTTGTGGCGGATGATCCTGATGCAACGCCTGCTACAGGCAGGGAGCTTTCCCTTACCATAAGAAATCTCGGTAGCGGCTCAAGCTATACAGAGGAGAGTTTTGTGGTAGGTAAAGTTTCAGACTATATTATTTCCATGACAAGAACAAAAGATGCCATACCTGAGCTTGTATCAGGCCGCTTGGATTCTTTTGTAACAGCATACAGCGGGGCGTATGAGGCTATTGTGGGAATTTCAGATGAAAACCACAAGGCAGCCGTTGTAAGAGTGGAAGAGGCTATTCCCAACGCATGGTGGGCAGAGAGAACAACCGAATTTGTCCTGCCTGAAGGCGTTAAGATATTAAAAGCCAAATTCACTAATTTGTCAAACCTTGATACCGAATCTACAAGTGCGCTTACAGTAAATACAGGCAGCGCATCAGACACAGTATTTTACAACACAGGCACGCGGGTAAACTCAGCGGTAACTGTTAAAGACAATGCACTTGTTGTTTCAAGGTTGCGGGTTTCAGATAATACAAAGAAGGCGAAATTTGACTTATCTTTATGGCTTAATATAGATGTTGCCTTTGAAGGCGATATTGATTTAACTCTTGCAGGCTCAGCCGTAACCAACGAGCAGGATACGCCTTCCGTAACAATAGCGAGAGCTATCAGACCTGTGGAAGTTAATACGAAAGTTTCTGACATCAGGGTTGGTTACCAATATGTATCTGTTGCCGATTTTGATATAGTAGAAACAAGAGCCGGCAACCTGCAGCAGGGCGAAAGCGTTTATGTTTCCATTACAGATGAAATTTCTGTGGACATGAATATTGCTACAGGCTTCCATGCCAGCGTAACAGAGGGCAATATCAGAATATCCAACAGCATATTGCGCTCGGCTCTTGGCTATACAGGTGAGCAGATAGACGGTCAGCTTCGCTTTGATATTGACAGAGAATCAACCATAGCCTCAACAATCAGCTTCACAAATGTTCAGGTTAAGGCGGCTAACACCGTTCCTCAGTCGAATCTGTCAATCAATAATGAAAGAGGTATTAATCTCGTAGTTTGGGGCTCGGCTATTGCCCAGAACTATGAAGGTCTCCTTTCAAACTATAGAAGCAATGCAACTTTAAGGAATGACGAAAGAATTTCCACAAGGGACTTCTTCCCGACACCAGGTATAAGAGCTAAATATATCAACATCACAACACCAGCACCCGGCGGCGTTAACGAATTCACAAACGAAGTAAGAGTAAGCATTGGAAATCCGGTAATTTTAATCGGCGAAGATCAGTATACAATGCCGGTATCGGCGTATATTTCACCGAGGAGCAATTCGACCATGGTACCTGTAAGATTCGTATCCCTTGCACTTGGCTTGCCTGAATCGGCTGTTAAATGGGACGCATACAACAGAACCTGCACAGTTGATGCGGGAACGCGCATAGTTCAGTTCCAAGTCGGCAACACGAATTACCTTGTAAACGGCGTAAGCATTCCTATGACAAGCCCCGATGGACTTTCCGTGGCAATGGAAATTTCGGAAGACCGTTCTTTCGTTCCATTCAGAGCATTGGGCGAAGCCTTCGGAATCAACGTAACATGGGATTCGGCAAACGAAACCGCAGTATATAATGCACCTACAGTATTATAGAGCTAAAAAAAAATGACCCTTCGGGGTCATTTTTTGGTGTAAGCGAAGGGGAGAAATATAATGCGCAGAATGAATATACAATTAGTATTGTATTATACGATACATAATGTATATCAATGACACATCTACAATAAGTTTAAAAATTGTCATTACAATTAGTGTCGTTGATTTATTATCATTTCTATTTTGTAACATAAACTTATACATATAAAAGGCGCAAAAACATAGAAACGGCTTTTTTCCTAGCCTGTCGGCAACCGCCTCAATATGCTTATTTAACAGTTTTGTTACAAATTTTACAAAACAATAAAACCTCTTGAATTACATTTTTCTAAATGATATAGTATCAGCAGCTTACCAAATAGGATTATTCGGCAATGTTTCTAAAGTATTCCAATTGAGACAAATGCGTTACAAGGCGGTTACATATTAGAGATTTGGTTGAATTTGATAATTTGGTCTGCTAAACTATCTTTACAAAGGGATAAATTCCCAAAAATCTTAAGGAGGAAAGAAAAGATGAAGAGAAAATTAGCTCTCTTATTGGCAGCTGTTATGATTATAGCGGCTATGCCAATGAATGTTTTCGCAGCTTCTCAGGGCAATGCTATTAACCCTCAGACAAATGCGGAAAACAAGACTGTGTTCTTCGAGCGCGGCATGGCTCCTGGTCAAGCCGGCGATGTTACACACCCAACTAACGGCAATATTAAATTCTGGGTTGATGGTACTAACCTGCAAATAGTTTTTGACAGGGCAGTAGATTTAAACTCAAAAATCACATTAACTCTTGAGAATGCAAAATGGTTCTTTAGAAATGATGGTAATGTTACTCAAACTACAAATTTACCTGCAATTCCAGCTGCACACTATCCTAATAGCCAAGTAGTAAATCACAGTGTTACTCTGCCTACTGCTGCTATTGATGTAGCGTCAATGATTACTCTTCCTGCGAGTACTGCGTTAAGCACATTCCAAGTACAGAATTTGTTTAATAATGTAGGCGGTTCAATCGATTGGAATACAGCAATAACAACATTTCTTCCTGCATTAGTAACTAACTTGACAGCTCATACAAATGCTCTCAATACAGGTGCATTACAAGATGCTAAAGACGATGTTGAGGCTTCAGTTACAACTGGCGCTGCTGTTACTATAGGAACTATTGATCCTAGTGCTGCGTTAACTAGCACAGGTCCTACAGCACCATATACAGCTAATACTAACTATATGTGGTATGATGCAGCTAGTGTAAATGCAGCTGCTATGGCTGCTTTAGCTGACAAAGTTAAAGCTGGCCTTCTCAGTGGAGAAATTATAGCTACAACGAATGCTGCTAGTGATAAAGTTATTCTTAGCTATGCTCCTTCTGTTACTTACACTATTCCTGTAACATATAATTTCTTAATAGAAATGGCAGTAGCTGCCGTTACTGGCGCTCCTGGCGCTACAGGCGTTCCTTACAGAACAGACGGTTTTGGTAATGCAGACCCTGCTTCTCTTGAGTTCGCTAACTTTGCAGGCTTCCCAGGTGGTGCTAAGCCTCTCACAACTTATAATTTAGCTAAAGGTATCATGCAATATGATTCCGTTGCTAGAAAATATGTTTATACCAGACTTGCTAAAGTAGATGGTCAAACTGGTGCTGGTAACACAAGCGCTACTCCAGTTACTCCTGGCGAATACAAACCATATACTTTAACAGTTATGACAGAGGGCGATCAAACTACAGCTGAAATTAATATTACTGAAGCTGCTCTCGTTAACGATGGTATCCTTATTCCTCTCGTACTTCTTACTAACAAAGATGGCGATTATAGAATAAGAGTAGACCAAAGAAGTACTTCAGGTGTTGCTAATGGTAACCTTTTAATCGGCGCTAAAGCTGAAGGTAAAACCAATACAGCACTCGAAGGTTCTGCAACAGTAAGAAGAAATGAAATCGTTATTCCTAAACTTAGAATCCAAGAAGTTAGAACTGGTTCTATCTTTAGCGGACAACGTTGGTCATTTGAAATCAGAGCTCCTAAAGGCTATGAATTCATGACTGATGATTTAGTAGCAAACCTTCCAACAGTGCCTGATGGCTCATTCGCAATATACACAGAGGGCGGCTTGAAGTGGAACGACCTTGTTGGTTCTTACTTTACAGGTACAATACCACCTCAGTATTTAAATACTGCTGCTGGTATTAGAGTAAACTTTAAAGAAAAGAATAATAATGTTGACCGTTCAATCCTTGTAGTAGATGTTGGTCCTAATGTATTCCAAAGATCAGTTGCTACAATCGGTTCTTTATACTTCAATGGCCTTACTCTTCTGGCTGAAGATGAAGATAATATTCCGTTCGACAAGCAACTTTATATTACAATGAAAGATACTAACAATAACTTCACAATCATAACAGATCAAGAAGTTCCAGTTGCTATTCCTAAAGATTACGACATAACTCTTAAGAGAGTTAAGGATGAGATTCCTGAGTTAATCTCCGGTCGTTATGAAGAAGGCGTACGGTTTAACGCTGCTGGCACTTACGTAGACTTTATCGATGATGATGAGCATAAAGCTGCTAAAGTTAAATTCTCTGAAGTAGTTGCTGATGCTTGGTGGGCACAAAGAAATACTACTTTCACACTTCCTAAAGAAGCTCGTTACATGAAAGTAGACTTTGACAACACTACAGTAGCAACAACAAATTCAAATATGCCTAGTGCTGCTGTTAACAGACTTTTAACTGGCACAAACGCAGTTCCAGTTGATGGCACTGGTATCTACTATAACACTGGCAGAAGAAGCGGTGCTGTAACAATCGATGATAATGTAATGACATTGACAAACCTTGCGGTTAATTCAAACTCTAAAGCTAGCTTTGAGTTCGATACATGGCTTAGCATCCAAGTTGATTACACAGGTGATGTTGATATTACATTAGATAGAAAAGCTCTTCAATACTGTGATAGAGATGATGACATCGTTTGCACAATAGCTAAAGCTATCAGACCAATCGAAGTTGTTACTACAGTAACAGAAGCTAAAGTTGGTTATCAATATGTAGCAGTTGCTGATTTCGAAATCATTGAAAACAGAGCTGGAGCATTATTAGATAGCGAAGATGCTTATATTTCTGTAACTGATGAAATCACTATTGATATGGCAATCGCTAACACATTTGATTGGACTGTATCAGAAGGCAATATTAAACTTAAAGATGTTACAACTGGCAATGTACTTGGTTATGGCACATTCTCTGGATCTCCATCTGGTAGTGGCGACAGACACATTACATTTACAGTTCAAAGAGAATCTTCAATCGCATCTACAATTAAATTCTCTAGTGTAGAAGTTAAGATTGACAGATATGTACCATTCTCTAATGAATCTCACCTTGAAATTAGAGGTATCAGCCTTCATGTTTGGGGTCCTGCTGTAGCTAAAAACTACTACTACCTGAATTCAGCAGCAGACTATGTACCAGTAGGTACTGGCTTTGCGTTTAACCCAAGAGACTTCTTCACAGTTGCTGGTATCAGCACTAAGTATGTAAACATTGCTACTTTAGCTACTGATTCTAACCAAGCTGGTTTCGTTAACCATGTAGTAGTAACAATCGACTCAACAACATACACTGTAAACGGTGCTGTTGCTGAACTCGAAGTTGCTCCTTACATTTCAGCTGAAAGCAATTCTACTATGGTTCCTGTAAGATTTATTGCTAACGCTCTTGGTTTATCCGAGTTTGCAGTATCTTGGGACAATGCTACTAGAACTGTAACAGTTGATGCTAACAACCGTATTATCCAATTCCAAGCTGGTAGCACATACTACACAGTAAATGGCACTCCAGTTCCTATGGTTAGCCCAGACGGACTTCCAGTTGCTATGGAAATCACTAACAACAGAGCATTTGTACCTTTCAGAGCTCTCGGCGATGCTTTCGGCATTCCTGTAGATTGGGATGGAACAACTAACTCTGCTATCTACAACAAACCAATTATGCAATAATTAAGTTTTTCAAAAACCCCGCTTATGCGGGGTTTTTTTCTTGTCGAAATTTTTATAATGTTAGATATAGGGATTACTGTTCTGCTGTTTCTTAAAAATGAAATAAAGGAGCAAACAGGAATATTGAGATAAAGACAATAGATATTGACTTGAAGTTTTTTAATTGCAGATAATCCAATTTAATATTAATTTGTAAAACCGGATGAATTGCGTTATAATTATTAACTGTAGCTCATTAATATACAATATGCAAAGAGGTAAATATGTTAAAATATGCACTTAAGAGAACCTTGCAAATTATACCGACTATGATTATACTGAGCATTTTGGTGTTTTACGGGGTTAGGCTTCTGCCGGGGATACCAAAAAGTGAGCGCGTTTCCTTCACAGGGGATAATGCGACTCATATAAAATATATTGAATATATGAGCGGTGTTGTTCAAGGCGATTTCGGTGTTTCCAGAAGAACAGGTCGCCCTATTATAAATGAAATTTTAATGCGCTTTCCGTACACAATAGCTCTGGCTTTCGGCGGAATTGTCGTAGGCAGCTTGATAGGGGTTATTTTGGGTATAGTGGCGGCTGTAAACCATAATAGCAAGATGGATGATTTTATAATGGTTACATCCCTTGTTACAACATCTATGCCGCTGTTTTTCCTTGCCGTAATGTTTATGCTGTTTTTCTGCGTTTATTTAAAGCTACTTCCAAGCAGAAGTTTGGATTCGTGGAAAGGCTTTATATTGCCAATAGTTACTCTGGGATTGCCTGCTGTGGGATTTATTGCAAGAACTACCCGTTCTGCTATGCTGGATGTATTGACTCATGATTATATACGGGCTTCAAGAGCGAGGGGAATACCTGAGAAAATTGTTGTTTATGCCCATGCTTTCAGAAACACACTGATTCCTATTATGACGGCGGTAGCTGTCAGATTCGGTGAGCTGCTGGCGGGAACGGTATTGGTTGAAAATTCGTTTTCTGTACCCGGTATGGGGCGGCTGGTTTTAGACGCCATAATATACGGAGATTACGGCATGATAATGGCGGGGGTAATTTCTCTGGCGCTGGCGTTTCTTATTGTGAATTTGGTAATAGATTTGCTTTATCATGTGGCAGACCCGAGGCTTAGCTTCGATAAAAAGACTCAATAGATAAAGGACAAATATATAGATGAAGATTAAATCGAAAAAAATAAATACTTTTTTAAATCGAAAAATATCTGTTTTTGCGTTGGCCGTTCTTATTTTTATGCTGCTTACGGCTGTATTCGGCCCGGGGCTGTGTAAATACTCACCGTATGAACAAAATTCGCAAAACAGGCTTGCGGGTGTTTCCGCCGAGCATTGGCTCGGTACAGACTATGCAGGGCGCGATACGTTTACCCGTGTCATTTACGGGGCTGAGATCTCTTTATCGCTTGCGCTGGCAGGCGTTGGGGTAGGGCTTGCTATAGGTGTCAGCCTAGGGCTTGTTTCAGGCTATTACGGAGGCGTTATTGATTCGGTTATTTCCCGGGCGATAGAGCTTTTAATGGCATTTCCCGGGCTTTTTATTGCACTTATTACAATTGCCATTCTCGGGCGTAGCAATACCAATACAGCCTTTGCTGTGGCAATGTCTACTGTGCCGTCTTTTATGAGAATAACTCGCAGTAGCGTAATTGCCGTAAAGGATACGGATTATGTTAAATCCTGCATGATTATCGGTGAGTCGGATTTGCGTATAATTATGACCCATATACTGCCTAATGTGATTTCTTTGATTATAGTCACATTTACGCTTAATCTTGGCTCTGCCCTTCTGACGGTATCATCGCTGTCTTATGTGGGCATTGGAATTAATCCGCCGTACCCTGAGTGGGGCGCCATGATAAGCTCGGGCAAAGAGGCGGTTATTGCCTATCCTTTGGGGATTATAGCGCCGGGCCTAGCCATAACTATTTTTGTTATATCCGCTAATTTAGTCGGAGATGGATTAAGGGATGCGTTTGACCCTAAAAATAATTTATAGTTCAATAGTGATTATCGGCAGGCAGCTTATTATTGAGCCGCCTGTAAAAGAGGTATTATGAATAAATTACTTGAAGTTGACAATTTAAAAACATATTTTTATACAGCGGACGGAGTTCTGCCGGCGGTGGATGGGGTTTCCTTCAGCCTTGATGAAGGGGAGGTGTTGGCTATTGTTGGCGAGTCCGGCTGCGGCAAAAGCGTAACCAGCATGTCTCTGCTTAACCTTGTCAGCAAACCCGGCAAAATTATAAATGGGGAAATTTTGTATAAGAGTGAAAATTTGCTTGAAAAAAATGAAGAGGAAATGCGGCATATACGGGGTAATGAAATTTCTATGATTTTTCAAGAGCCGGTTGCCTCTCTTAACCCTGTTTTCAAAATAGGCAGGCAAATAGGTGAAACTATTATGCATCACCAGAATGTGTCTAAAAAAGAAGCTAATATGCGGGCTTTGGAGCTTTTGGTATCTGTAGGTATTTCTGACCCTTTAAGTGTTATGGAGAAATATCCCCATCAGCTTTCAGGAGGGATGTGCCAGAGGGTTATGATTTCCATTGCCCTAGCCTGTAAGCCCAAAATACTCATTGCGGATGAACCTACCACCAGCCTTGATGTTACTATTCAAGCACAGATACTGCGCCTTTTGAAGGATTTGAAAAAAGAAACAGGGGCGGCCATTATACTTATAACCCATGATATGGGCGTTGTGGCTCAAATGGCGGACAATGTAATGGTTATGTATGCCGGGCAGGCTGTGGAGTATACAAGCGTTAAAGAGGTGTTTTACAACCCATCTCACCCGTATACCGTTGGGCTTCTTAATTCAATACCTAAAATAAACGAAGAACAGGAAGCTCTGTACAATATAAAGGGAATGGTGCCGGGAATGGGTGAATATCCCGCGGGCTGCCGCTTTTCACCGAGATGTGATTTTGTCTGCGAAAAGTGTATAAATGAACCGCCTGAGCTTATTCAAACAGGCAGCTTTCATTATGTGCGCTGTCATAAGCCGCTTGGAAGGGGGTAGACTGCTTTGGAAGAAAACTTGCTGGTTGTTGAAAATCTCAAGGTCTATTATAACGATAACCCCGGATTGCTAAAAAAAAATAAGGAAGTTTTGAAGGCTGTTGACGGAGTATCATTTCATGTTAAAAAAGGGGAAACCTTTGGAATAGTAGGAGAATCGGGCTGTGGCAAGTCTACTACAGGCAGAGCCATTGTGGGGTTAATAACACCTACAGGCGGCAAAATAACCATGGATGGCAGGTCCATTTCAGGTATGCGCCGTAAAGACCGCTACAGCATGGCTAAAAAAATGCAGATTATTTTTCAGGACTCTTATTCTTCCCTTGATCCCCGTTTTAGCGTTGGAAAAACCATAGAAGAGCCGCTTTCGGTACACAAAATTTCAGATAAAGCGGCGCGTAGGGAAGCCGTATATAAGCTGATGGAAGATGTGGGGCTGCGTAAGGAGCAGTATGACAGGTATCCTCATGAGTTTTCCGGCGGGCAGAGGCAAAGGATAGGTATAGCCAGAGCTTTGGCCCTTAACCCCGAGCTAATCGTGTGTGACGAGCCTGTTTCGGCGCTAGACGTTTCCATTCAGGCGCAAATTTTGAATTTGATGAAGGATTTGCAGAATAAATATAAATTGACTTATATTTTTATTTCTCATAATCTCTCGGTGGTTAAGCATGTTTGTGACCGCGTGGCGGTTATGTATTTGGGGCATATAGTTGAAATCGGGGACAAGGGGCATATATTCAAAAATCCGAAGCATCCTTATACCAAGGCGCTTTTAAGCTCTATTCCGGAGCCTAACCCTGATGAAACAAGCATGGCCGAAATGCTGGAGGGAGATGTTCCAAGCCCTGTAAACCCGCCAAAAGGTTGCGTTTTTAATACCCGCTGTAAATATGCCTGTGAGGAATGTTTTCATACTTTGCCGGAGCTGGAAGAAGTTTGCGAAGGCCACAGCGCGGCATGCCTAAGGCTGGGAAAATTTAATAATTAAGAAGGAATCCCCGTATATGGCGGGGTAGAGGGTCTGTATGCAAAAAAAGCTATTCCACTGCACTTGCGGCGGGATAGTTTTTAATTTATACT
>JGI994J12354_10002854_pt1 | contig 16508 bp, 5 predicted proteins | sample IntmicLarv3ML3BL_FD_12354 | JGI IMG/M metagenome (IMG submission 12354) | reverse complement strand
GTTGCGTCATACGTGAAGCCCGTCTCCATCCTGATGTAGTCAGCGGGGTTCAGCGTCGCTCCGAACTCACCCTGCCGAGCTTCATCCGGGTGTGACGTCTCAAGCTTGTCATATCCGTTGCCTTCCAGGTTTTCAAAATTGTGTACCACGGTGTAGTCAATGTCTGTTCTCGCTTTGAAATGCGCCTGCCAAGTCATGCCGTCTACCCATACATCAGATGCCTCTTTTGTGGGGGCAAATTGTGCAGCTGCATTGGGCATATCCACAGAACCGTTTGCCGGCTCATAGGTCCACTTGTCAAATTCGTAGCCGGGGTTCGCAACCGCCGTCGTTCCCGCCGGTTGTCCGATTTCCGGATTCACATTCTGGATAACGTTTGCTGTGCCGTTGCCCACTGTGCCGTTTTTGCCTGCCGCAAAGGTAATGCTCACAGGCGCAAGCTCCGTAAACGTGCCGGTAAACACAACGTCGGCCGCCGGCATATTGAATTTGCCCTGATTCAGCGCTATATTCGTTCTCCAACCGGAGAAAGTGTAGCCATTCAGCACAACGTCCTTATCCACAGATACCGTTTCGCCTTGAACGTATTTGCCGCCCAAGTCTGTTAGGGCAGGCGCGCCGTTCGGTTGCTGGCCGTCATAAACATAGGATACTGAGAAAAGCTGTTGGTACTGCGCGGTATATGTTGTGTTCGCGTTAACTGGTGCTGTCATTGCGGGAAGATCCGGGTTCCAACCAACAAGCCGCCAGCCGCTATTTGCCGTCACCTGGGGAATCACAACGCCGCCTTCTATCCAGTTCCGTCCCTTTGGGAGAGGGAATTCGAGCGACTGCCCTACGGCTGTGCCATTTACTCCCAGATTGAATGTAACGGTCACGTTAACAAGTTTCCAGACACCGTAAAGGGTCACGTCATCGGATACGCCTGTCTGGTCCGGGGCGTATTTTGTTCCGGATCCATCAGCGTTCGTCCGCCACTCAACCAATTCGTAATTGGCATGAGTGAACACGTTTTTGCCTAAAACCTTATACTCGGAAGCGCTGGCCATCGGTACAATATTCTCCACAGAGTCAGTGCTGCCATCAAAGTTGTCGATATAGGTAACTGTGTAAGCAGCCGCTTTCCCAACAAACAGAGGCGTCAGGCGCTTATTGCCATTAATGCTCATAGAGTCGCTGGGATAGCAAACATTCCCGCCCTCATCCTGCCAGGCGTAGAAATCCTCACTGCCCTTGACCAGGTCGATGGGGATCTTTACCCTTGCATAGGATTTAAGCTCGTATTTTTCCGAATCGCCGGGTACGCTGCCGCCTGTCGCGGGAGCCTTAATATATTCAACTGTGAAACCGGTGGTTCTCCACAGGGTATAAAGGTTGATATTTCCCGATACCGGTGCATCCGATAAGAACGGAACGGGAATATCGCCGATTTTATAGTACCAGCCAATGAAGACCCCTTTATTCGCATCAAAATAATTGGGTTCGTATTTTTCGTAGTACCTTTTCAGCGTATCGCCATTGGCAACGAATTCATTGTAAACAGTGGCCCCGCCTTCTGATTCATAGTACGTAACAGTGAAGTCCATTACCTTCCATCTGGCATATGCCGTCATGGGCGCATTAGGCATTAGTACGCTGAAATCAAATTTTTCCGTATACTGCGCATCACGGTACCAGCCTTCGAACGTATGGCCGGCAAGCGTCGGATCTATCGCAGGCTTAGCCGCTGTCAAAGGCTCTTCAAAAAGCAGGCTGACATTCTTTGGGAAATTTTTGATGCTTTTTGCCGTTTCTGCATCAATTCCGACATTAAAGGTTACAGGGTTACTTAACCTGGTATAGTAGAAGCAAACGTAATCACCATCGCGATAATTTGCCGCACCTGTTCCATTCGGGCTTATGGTCCACTCGCCATCCTTGTAAGCAAAGAATCGATAGCTTACATTTTTAAGGCCATTGATTACTTTTGCAATGGTCGCCACGGTGCCGGATGTCCAGTTCTGATTGAATTCTTCCATCATTACATAATCGACTTTGTCTACGGTTATAATGGTGCTGGAAGAAACGTCTTGCCCCGGATATGGCTTCACAAAATAACGATAAGGTCTTGCTGTACCCGCTTCCAAAGAGAGTGTCAAGGTATATTCTAACACTTGGCCATTTCGGGAAAGCAACGCGCTGTTAAGCGAATTCCGAATGAGTTGAATACGACCCTGTGCATCCGGCTGATCTGCACTTGGGTACCAGCCATTCAGCACTTTGGAACTTGAAGCGTCCGTAAAGGTAAGCCAGGGCATTCCTTGCAGCGGAAGCAGGTTAGAAATATCCATTTCGTATTTCAAATACAAAAAATATTTTCTTGTTGGGCTATCCGTCCCGGATTTATACACATCTCCGTGAACGGTCATTGTATAATTTTTACTTGTTCCCAAATCAAAAATGAATGTATACATTTTGCGCTTAGCATACAGGTTGACAACAGAGGTACCGTTACCGAGAATTTTTTTCTCCTCAATCAATTGGAATGCACCATATTTCATGATGTTGCCGTTTTCACCGTTGAACATGCTTTTGATAGCGGCAATTTTGCTAACCTCGTCCCAGCTGTTCTCCACGGTATTCGTGCCGGCAATACCCGTCATAGGCACAGATACCACCCAGTTATATTCGCTGATGTTGCCGGGCGTTGCAGCCTCGTCATAAGCAAAGCCGGGTTTTTCGAGCCAAAGCGCTATGGTATAGTTAACTGTTTTTCCCTTCCATATCGCGTAGAGCGTATGGGTTTTTGCATTAACAGGCGTCGAAAAAGCAAACCTGTTCAGCCCTTCTGTATCGGTTGCCCAGTAATCGAAATCGTACCCGTCACGGGTCGGTTTTACAGGTTCCACTGCGGTGCTTCCGCTCTTAACAACCTGCGGATCTACCTGTGAGCCTTCGGAGACAAATACAACAATGCTCCTGTTCACATAACGGGGCGCAAAAACTTTATTCGAGGTGATTGTCATCGGGAAGGTAGCATTTTGGCCTGTCGCCCCATCATACCACCCATCCAGGATTTCGTTATCCGGTGCGGTTAAGTTGGCCTTGTCCACAGCATCCTTCGGCACAGTAAATCCTGTTGTGCCTTTTTTAACCTCCAGGGAGTAATCAATTTTTCCACTGCCGTTCTTGAATTGTACCAAATAACCCGTGCCAAACACAGCAAAAAAGCGAGTATCTCCTTCAATCGTATCGGCAAAATCGAATTGCGTATCCGTACCTTCCTTGGCCCACCCGCGGAAGGAAAGCATGCCGGCCGGAAATTGCCCTTCAGTCGGCGTCACAGGGCGGGTTTCAAAAGAATATCCGCCATGCTCTTCCTCTACTAAATCGCCCTTAGCGGTGGACAGCGTAGCAAAGGGCATCGCATCGCCCTCCGTAAGATAGAATGACGCTGTAACGGTTTTGCCCATCAGTCCGGCAACACCCTGTGCGCCGCTGGATGAAGAACTCATCTCATCCGCATCTCCTGTTGCCAATGCGGTAATCGGCACATTGCCGGCGATGAGCATCATCGCCAGCAAGACCGCAACCAATTTCTTTAAATTCTGTAACATGTGAATCCTCCTCATACATCTGATACGATGTCTGCGCTATCCTTTGCGCTGTTCTTTTCGAATCACCTTTCGAAACAGACCACATTTTGTTTTCTCCGCATTGATATTCTTAATAGAAGATAGTCACGCGCCACAGGTCGTTCACGTTTTCTTCTGTAATGGTTACCCGCATTTGCTTTCCGGTTTCACCTGCAATATCTGTCCAAGTCGCGCCGCCGTCCTTGCTCACTTGCCATTGGAACAGCACTTCTTCATCAATCACGGCGGTAAAGGTAACCACATCGCCGTAGAAGATCTGATCGCCTTCAAAAGAGATATCCAGATCAACCGTCAGAACCTTTTCTTCTTCCTTCTCTTCATCGCCCTCGTTGCCGGTTACTTCTTCTGTCGCTTCGTCGCCTTCGTTGCCGATTACTTCTTCCTTCTCTTCATCGCCCTCGTTGCCGATTACTTCTTCCTTCTCTTCATCGCCCTCGTTGCCGATTACTTCTTCCTTCTCTTCATCGCCCTCGTTGCCGGTTACTTCTGTCGCTTCGTCGCCTTCGTTACCGGTTACTTCTGCTTTTAATTCTTCAGTCTTCGTTTCGACTGCTTCTTCCTTCGTTTCTTCAGCCTTCGTTTCTATTGCTTCTTCCTTCGTTTCTTCGGCCTTCGTTTGTACTGCTTCTTCCTTCGTTTCTTCGGCCTTTGTTTCAGCCGTTTCTTCTTTCTTTTCTTCCTTTACCACATATGCTTCATGCTTCGCGATCAAAGTGATATCCGATGTAATGGGAGTATAGAAGAAGAACTGAGCTTCTGCCGAATCACCCTTAACATACCAGTAGAGGATTTTGAAACCGCTCTCCTCAGGATTGTTGTTGGGGGGTTCCATCAAGCTGCCTTTTTCAAGCTGTATCGTCTTGGTGCTGTTCGGCCTCACTAGGGTTACATTCACCAGCTCTATTTCCTCCGGCCCCACAAGAGGAACCTCAGGTGTCGGATCGATAACAACCACCGCCGAGGTAAAGAAGTCTTCATCCTCCGGGTCTTCATTAGGAAGAACCGTGCTGTTTTTTGATACGATTACCATGCCGATGATTACCGTCAGCACTGCCAATAATATTACCAGGAGCTTTTTCATGTTTGTCATTTTTTTGTGCCTCTCTTTCGTTTATCCGTATAGCACCAACATTACCGGTATTGTTGGATTAAGTTTTGTTTAGTGTGTCGGTCAATTCAGTACTCTCCTACGCAGATGTCCCATTGCCCGTTTCTCTTTGTGTCCTTAGCGTTTCCCATGCTCTTGAGGCGGTCAACTGCTTATATCGGACGCACTTTGGCAATCATTACACTCCTATCATATCTTATTGCGGTTACATCAATGGTTACAAATAAAAAAATAAAAACTAAATTTTCCAAAATTCTGCCATTCCGTCGATTTGCCATATCCCCTCGGGGACGCGCGTCTTTTGCTTATATTAATCTATATTTATTATATCCAAAGCATCAATAGAAAGCAACCATTTCTTGTTTCTTTGTGTTATACTGTCTCCGGAGGTATCGCCATGGAAACAGAAACTTTCAAGCATTTGTTGACAACCGTTAATCTTCACGATAATCAATACTTTTATTTGGATTACAACTGCAATTTATTCCGTGGCTGTAACCATGGCTGCATTTACTGTGATTCCAGATCTCTTTGCTATCATCTGGACCGCTTCGATACCGTCCGCGTAAAGGCAAACGTTATCGCCATGCTCAGAGATGAGCTCCGTTCCAAGAAGCAAACAGGGGTTATCGGTATCGGTGCCATGAGCGACAGCTATAACGCTTTTGAAGAGGAACAGCGGATTACGCGTCAGGCCCTGGAAGTGATATTGCAGGAGCGCTTTGGCATCAGCCTTTCCACCAAATCCGCTCTCATCGCGAGGGATGCGGATATTCTGGCTGCGATTTCAAAGCATGCTCCCGTCGGCATCGCTTTTTCGATTACCACGGCGGATGACGCCCTTTCCCGCATCCTTGAACCGCAAGCTTCGCTCTCTTCAGAGCGTTTTTCGGCCATGGAAACCCTTTCAAAAAGCGGCATCTTCTGCGGCACATGGCTCAATCCCATGCTGCCCTTCATTACCGATACAAAAGAAAACATCAGCCGCCTCGCAGAGGCGACTGCCGCCGCAGGCGGACGCTATCTTCTGTGCTTTTTCGGCATGACGCTGCGTGACGGCAGCCGCGATTACTATTTTAAAGCCCTTGATGGGCATTTCCCGGGCCTAAAAGAAAAGTACGCTAAAGCCTACGGCAATGCCTATATTATCGATTCCCCCGATGCCCACGCCCTTTACGCGCACCTGAAAAAAGAATGCGCGAAGCACCATCTCCTGTATCATTTTCAAGAGATTAACGAGGCCTTCACCCGCCCCCGCGCATCGCAATTATCGCTGTTTTAGAGCGACTGTCCTCCGCTTCCCGTGTCATCCTGAACGAAGCCTCCGTGTCATCCTGAACGAAGCCCCCGCGTCATCCTGAACGAAGCCCCCGTGTCATCCTGAACGAAGTGAAGGATCTTTCTCTGTCCTGGAAAGGCAAGCTTCTTCAGGCAAAGCCCTCAGAATGACAACGACGCAGGTGCTAGATTGCTTCACCTGCGTTCGCAATTGTCGCTGTTTTAGGGCGACTGTCCTCCGCTTCCCGTGTCATCCTGAACGAAGCCCCCGTGTCATCCTGAACGAAGTGAAGGATCTTTCTCTGTCCTGGAAAGGCTAGCTTCTTCAGGCAAAGCCCTCAGAATGACACGCCGGTAGACAAGATTGGGGCCGGCACTCAACTCAATTCCTCAATTTGCATACAAAAAGGAGCTGCATAGAGCAGCTCCTTTTGTTTTGTGTTTCCGAAAACCTTTATGTTTTCAGCCAAATCAACCGGCTTTACGGCAAGAGTTCCACTTCGGCGTCCGCAAGTTCATCTTCAGGCACTTCGGGCACAATGGGCTCATCCGCAATGTAGGTATACGGAACCGCCAGCGACCATGTGGAGAAGTTCTGCACCGCGTAGCCCTGCACATCGTTTGCCACAAAGTCGAAGTACACGTTGGAGTAAAGCGGTACCATGGGCATCATTTCGATCCATCTTTGCTGGAAGGCCAGCCACTTGGTTACATAGCCTTCCATGTCCTTCGCGTCTGTCCTGCGCAGATCCCACGCCAGTGCCATCAGCTTCTCATCCGCCAAACCGGAGGAGTTCACAAGGCCATGGTAGTTTTCTTCGGTGTGGAAATCGTAGTAGGGGTCAAACACATAGGTAAAGTTGCTCGCCAGGTTGAACATGTTGTATGTTCTGTCTGTTTGGCGGTAGTAGTAAGGCAGCATTTCGGAAAGCGTCATTTCCGTAATCGTAAGCTCAATGCCCAGTTCCTTAAAGGCGGGCTCGACAAGCGCGCGAATGGAGTCCGCCGTAGCGTTATCCTTGATTTTCGCCCAGTTGATAGCCAGCGCTTCCGGCGTGCCATCCTGCGCCTTGCGATAGCGAACGGCATCCGTGCCTTCAACATACTTCGCGCCCTGCGCGTTCAAATTCCAGCCGTCATCCGCAAGCATCTTTTTCGATTCTTCAAGATCCTTCGCCATGCCGGACGCTTCCAGAATTTCGGACATCGTCAGCACTTCGCCGTTCACTTCCATTGTCTGGCCGATCATCCACTGGCCCAGGCCGTAGTAGCCGTATACGGGCAGCGCCAAGCTGTCAACGAATGTCGAAGCGACGAATTCTTCCTTATCGATTGCGCGGGCGATGGCGTTACGCACCGCTGTGGAAGCCGTGGGGCCTTCTTCGCAGGCAAAGGCGATAAAGCCGAAGCCGGAGCGCGGGTAGTTGAGCGGCAAGCCGATATCGCCTGTTTGCACAAGGGAGATCAGTTCCAAATAAGCCTGCTGATCCACCACTTTGTGAACGATATCCACATCGCCGTTTTGAATCAGCTTCGCCATATCAGCGTTAGCGGCGGAGGTGAAAATAATCTTTTCAATGCTGGGCTTCTTGCCTTCAAAGTTGCCGAGGTACCTTTGGTTGGCGGTAAACACGGCGGTGTGCGTCGCGGCATCGTAGCTTTCCAGCTGGTAGGGGCCGCTGGTCACACGCGGGTTGAACACATAGCCCGTCTCGGGATCAAGAAGCGTTTTCTGCAGCAATTCCGATGTGAAATCGCCTGTAATGTAAGCGCCGGCCCCATCATCAGCGATATCGCATCCGGGCGCGATAACGGCCATCGGGTAGGGCGTGATGTTCAGCATGGCCAGTCCGTAGAAATAAGGCAGATAAGTGCCGGAAATTTCAATGGAGAAGCTGTTGTCGTTAAGCAGCCGAAGCCCGGACAACACAGTGCTTTCGCCGTTTCTGTAAGCGAGATAGCCGGCAATATGGTCAAGGTCTCTCGGTTCGCCGCTCACAAGCCCTTCGCCGATATCCGACAGCTGGGTTGCGCCGCTCAGCAGCACGGAGAACAGGTAATCCTTGGCGGTAATGGGCGAGCCATCGTTATAGACCAGATCCTGATTCAGGTTAAAGGTATACACGCGGCCGCCGTTCGGCAGCTCTTGAATCTGGATGTCGTTAATCGGCACCCCGTCAAGGGCCATGCCCAGCGTGCGAATCCACGCGACGGTGGCATAGCCGTGCAATAGCGCGCGCACGTCCATGTCGGCTGTGTTGTTTCCCCACATATCCGTGGCGAAATATCCGGCCATTTCGGTGGTTGTCGCAATGGTCAGTTCGGTGCCGGGCTGGAACCCGACTAAATCCTCAATAGGATCAACCGTGTAAAGCATAGGCAGTTGAATTTCTTCTTCGGTGTCCTCTGCCTCGGTAGCGAAGGCCGCGGTGCACATGCACATCATAGCGATGATAAGCATCCAAGAAAGTAGTTTCCTCATAGTGGATTTTCCCCCTTCTGCGTCCCATTAAATTGGCAAGAAGGCCGCCACAGTCGGCGCGATACGCTTTTGCGTTCCGTCCCTTCATAAGCTAAGCCCCTGCCGCATCTTCCTAAGGTTCAATCGTACTGCTCTTTTTATTATTTCGTCAGCCACAGCCCGTTTCCCTTCCTCCCCCACGGTTCCCTCGCGGGAACCGTGGGTCAGGGGGGTTCTTACCTGTTGGTAAGATGCAATGTGTGTGTTATTCGGCGCAATCGCCAACGTTTCTGGAAGCAATGCCCGCCAACGGGACGTCAGCTTCGAAGATAAAGAGGATCGGGTTTTCTGTCGGTGTGTAGACAACCGTGACAACCCTGTTGCCATTCGGCATCGTTCCTGTTACGTTGATAATGCTCCTTGTGTAACCTTGGCGGAACGGTGAGATCACCGAGTAGGTTGTACCGACAGCTTGCTGAGCGTTGTACTGCGGCGCGGCGATTCCGCCTCCGGCGTACACGTAGTTAATGGTCAGCAGAGCAGTTACCGGGTTCAACGTACCGCTGATGATCACATCCTGCGCGGGCATTTCGAAGGTGGAACCTGCTGCCAATTTACCCAACATAGCCGTTCCCTGCCATCCGCCGAAGGTGTGGTTCAGTGCGCTTGCGTTAGCCGCTACGGTCACTTCCGCTCCGAAGAGGTAGGTCACGCCTTCACCTGCCGCTGTTGCGTAGGGTGGCAAATCCAGTCTGGTCGCGCCTGCGGGGATGGTCGCGTTGGTGTACATGTAGGTTACTGTGTAGCTGTTGCGCGTGTAGAACAGCTTCAGTACTGTGCTGCCGTCTCTCTCAATATTGATCGGGCCGAGCTCTGTCCCCGGAATATCCGCGTTGAATGTGAATCCCGGGCGTGTCAGAATCTGATCAGCCGTCAATACAGGCGTTAAGGTATCCATGGTGTTGTCGGGCACGATAACCGGCGGATAATTCGCATCTTGTTCGTAGCCGTTCAAAGCCAGGTTCTGGAAGTAGTACTCAATGGTGTAAATAACATCAGTCAAAGGTGTGACGGTGAGTGTACCTAATTCTTCAGTGATATTCTTGAAGTAGCTTGTTACATCTTCTCTGTCAGCGTTTTCAATCAGGTAATCCTTCGCTGTGGTATTCGGGCTGTTGCCCACTTCTGTCTGTTCGCCTGTGATGGTCACTGTCAGCGTGTGGCCTTCAGGCAACCCACTCGTTGTGTAGTCTGGGTTTGTCAGGGCGGCTCCGTCATATACTTTCTCTCCGCCCTCTGTCGTCACTACTACTTCCTCATATGTTGGTGTTACTTCCAATTTTCCGGGTACAAATGTGATATTGTACTGATTATTCACGTTCCTGTAAAGCCCCGTGTGCTCAATCACAATGCTGAGAACATCATTATTCTTGGTTCCGACGTTTGTAATGGTGCTCCCGGGCGTCATTCGAACATCGGTAATCTGGTCGGTGCTGGCCAACCCTTCAACCTTTTCCAATGCTCCGTTGGTTAAAGCGGTGCCATCATAAACCTTCGTATCGCTCGCCGCCGTAACAATCAGCTCTGCTTTGGTAACAACCAACAAACCGGGCACTTTAGCCACAACATATTGGTTGGTAACCGTGGTTCCATCCGCAGCTACGATTTCAAATGTGCGAACGTTATTGGGGGTGGATCCGACAAGTGTTCTTGTGCTGCCTGCGGTCATTTCAACGTTGACAAACTTATCGCCGTTTTCAAGACCCAGTGCGGATACATCGCCGTCCTCCAGAGGCAAGCCATTGTAAGCCCTGCTCGTGCTGTTGGCGATAATGGAGGCGAGTGCCTTAACAATAGTCAGCCTGCCGTTTACTGTCCGAACATTGCTGTAATTCGCAGTAACGTCCTCACCGTTGGCATTCAAAATGGTATAGCCGGTAATCGCATTCGGAACATTGCCGACATAGGTAATTTCGCCATCAATCACCGGAACAATGGTGTCGCCGTCAATCAATTCGCCGCGTACAGTAAAGTTCGGGTTGGTAAGCAGGGTTCCGTCGTATGATCTAATGCTCGTGCCCGCTGTAACAATGATAAGCCTGCTGTACGGTGTGATTTCAATCCAGCCGTCCACAATAACTACGCTCACATTGCGGTAGTTCGGTGCCGTCACTACAAAGTCAGTTGCCGCCAAACCCATGTTTGTCTTGCCTACATCGGTTCTCGTCACTGCGGCAGTTTTGCCATCAGCAAGGGCTACTGTTACGTCAGCAGGTGTATCGGACTTTGCCCATCCACTTACCGTCTGCGGCGCTCCGTTGTATGTCAGCTTATTGCTCGCGCCTGTAATCGTCACGACCAGCTCTTCGTCTGTCGGCTCAATTTCAATCCAGCCGTCCACGATAACTACTCTCACATTGCTGTAGTTCGGTGCTGTGATTACAAAGTCAGTTGCCTCCAAACCCATGTTTGTCTTGCCTACATCGGTTCTCGTCACTGCGGCAGTTTTGCCATCAGCAAGGGCTACTGTTACGTCAGCAGGTGTATCGGACTTTGCCCATCCACTTACCGTCTGCGGCGCTCCGTTGTATGTCAGCTTATTGCTCGCGCCTGTAATCGTCACGACCAGCTCTTCGTCTGTCGGCTCAATCGTCAGCACGCCGTCTGTATACTTGACGGTCACTTTATCATAGTACTCGGAAGTCGCTGTGAAGTCTCCCGCTACCAGACCCATCGGATACGTGCCTGCTTCAATTCCGTCCGCATACGCTGCCTTGTCCTGATTCAGCGCAAGATCCACATGACCCGGTACTGCGCTATCATCATAGCCGGAAACCGCCTTCTTCGTCCCGTCATAGGTCGCTGTAGCGTTGTTACCTGCAACGTAAACATCCAGGTTCGCGCCCTTGTTAATGATCAGCGTTCCCTCTACCAAGTTAACCGTGTACCTATTCGTCACATCGACGCTACCATCAAAGACTTTCACGTTTGCGGCGATTTCGTTAAACGGTACGACATAAGTACCGGGGGTGGTTTCGGTGCGGCCGGCTGTGAGATCATCCGTGCCATTGGCCAGCTTAAAGGTCAATCCGTCGGGGCCGCCTGTGAAATCGGAAACGGTCTTTTTACTGCCATCATAGGTAAACGTTCCGCCGGTCGCGGTAAGTGTAATGGCTGTCTTTTGCGCATACTGCGCGGTGAATGTCCGGTCTGCTGTTAAAGCGGTGCTGCCGGCGGGAATCAAAGGAGACCAACCGGTGAAGTACCATCCGTCATGCGGTGTCACCGTAGGTTCGGTAATACCTGCCGCAGTCCAAGTGGTGCCACTCGCGATGTTGTCAAACAGCGTTGTGCCGCTCAATTCGCCGTGCTCACCGGGCAGGAACTGCACCTTCACATCGGAGATTGTCCACATACCATAAAGCGTTACGGGATCGCTGCCGATCGGGAAATTCTCCTGGCCAAGCTCATACCTGTCGCCGGTTCCATCGGCCCGTGTGTTCCAGGCGACAAGCCTGTTGCCTGTCATGGTGAATATCGCACCGGCGAGCTTGATTTGGGTATTTTTCTCCACGTTGTTGGTCTGGCTGGCAGAAGTACCATTATTTGCCACATAGGTTATCGTTGTCATTGCATTTGCAGGGAGATACTGCGCAATCAGCTTGGTACTCCCATCCGTGCTGATATCAATGAAATGACCCGGATGGTAGGATTTGCCTGTTTCAGGATCCAGCCATACATGGAAAATGTGTCCTTGCGGATGCACCACATTGCTCGGCGCTTCTAAAACGCGTGCCGATGTGCCCATGCTGTAGGATTTGTCGTCGAAAGGAACATTCGCGCTTGTAGCAGCACCCTTTTCATAGGTTACTTTAAAGCCGTCGACCTTCCAAATAGCGTACAAAGTGTAGTCTCTGTAAATGGGTGTATCCCAGCTCCAATCAACAGGGATGCTCGAAATATCGTATACCCACTTGACAAATGTACCTTTGCCGGCAACAAAAGTCACACCGGGTTCCCAGGCCACCCTGTCGCTTTCCGCATATTTCCCGTCGGCGACACCCTGCTTGGCTTTCTGTGCTCCGGCTTTGCCATCCAACTGAACAACAATGTTGTCCTCCGATTCCCACTTGGCATATACAATCATGCCGCCAATAGGCATAGTCAGGCTCTTCCAGTCAAAAGGCTCCTTATACTCCGCGTCACGGTACCAACCGGCAAAAGTGAATCTGCCACTTGCATTTACAGGATCCGCAGGTTTGGAACCTGCAACCGGCTGCCCAAACACCAAATTTTTATCGGCGTATGCGCTCGCATTGTTAACCGTTTCACCTGCCGGTAGCATCATATTGAAGCTGAGTACCTGTGGTGTTCTTGAGTAGAAGAACACACGATAGTATTTTGTTCCCGTATTGCCGGATTCCGTCCAATCTGACTGGTAATTTTCATAACTATTGTTAACGCTTTTCAAACCGCTTATTGTTTTTGCAGACAATTCGCCACGAAATCCCTGATCGTATTCCGTCATCAACACATAGGTTTTCGAACTACGTACAATCGTGGTCTCGCCTACAGTGTTTTGCCCCGGCCAGACTTCCGCAAAATAGCGGTATCTGTATTCGGAACTTGATTTTTCCCAGCTCGCCTGCAGAATAAACGTCTCATTTTGGCCATTCTGTCCCAGCATTCCGGCATCAACATATTTTCTGATGCTGGCAATGCCTAGAGAATCCAGCCATTTCAGTTCCGTCGGGCGCGTCCAGGATGAAAATACATTGTCACTGTATGAGAAGGTCGCAAAAGAACAGCCTTGCACGGGAAGAACACCTGAAATATCCATCTCATACTTGACCTTAACGGAGTAATTCGAGCCCGTATATGTTTGCCCGCCAACAGTTATCGAACCTCCATTCATGTTGAGTACGTATGTATACACTTTACGCTTCGCATACAGGTTGATAGTGGTCAGGCCATTGCCCTGTATTTCCTTGTTTTCAATAGTTTGCGGAAGGGCATACTTCAAAAGCGCGTGATCGCCTGTGAAAAGGTTTCTTATAGATGTAGGCAAGCTGGTTACGTTACTTGCATTAAGATTTGTCATCGTGCCTGCGGTGCCGGTAAGTGTCACAGAACCAACAAAGTTGTACCCTGACAAATAGCCCGGAATTGGCTCGTAGTCTGCTGACATGCCCGGCTTCTCCATCCAGATGGCAACAGTATAGTTGACAGTCGTTCCCGTCCACTTGCCCTGCAGCACCGTATCCTTGGTGATGGGTGTAGTAAAATTGAATTCCGTACCTTCGCCAACACTTACATCATACCAGTAGTTAAATGTAAAGCCGATACGTGTCGGATTCGACGGTTTGGTCGCCGTTTCATTATAAAGCTTAACCTGCGGCGGCACATCGCTTCCGCCGGAGTTGAATACCACCACATACTGGTTGCTGAAATAGGGAACCAGTATCAAGTCTTTATCGGTCGTTCCTTCAAAGACATAGGGGTTATTGGCAGGATCCGTGTCTTCAATATACCAGTGCAGAAGCCGTGAACCGACAGGAGCATTGATCTTGTCGAGGGTCTCCTGTGTCGGCCCGTATACGATGCCTTCGGGCTCCACTTTGTTCGTCTGAACAATAACATCGTTATTATCCTTGAACTGAACAAGGTATGTGCTCGAGAATACCGCGTGAAGCACGGTATTCGCCGTAAACGGGTTTTTCGCAAAGTCATACGGCTTGGCATCATCCGCCGGAACCCGTTCGGTAAACCAGCCGCGGAATGATACCGCACCCGGAATAAGGGTAGGGTTGGCCTGCGGCTGTTCAAGCCTAAATTCACCGGGATCACCGGTGCCGACTAAGCCGTTGCCCGGTGTATAGACATTGACATCCACATTCTCTACTTTGAACGTGACAGTGAGCGGCTCGCCTGTAACCACAACGACCCCATCAGCGAACGCAGTAAGCGGCATATTACCGACGATCATCAACATCGCCAGCAATACCGCAACCAGTTTTCTCAATTTCTGTAACATATGAATCCTCCTCATATTATCAATACGTTTTCGCGCTTCTCTATGCGCTTTGCTTATTCGTCATTGGTTGTCTGTTTAAAAACAGACCGTGTTCTGGCGCAAACGAGATTGCGTATTAATAATTGACTACCACGCGGTAAGCGTGGGTGTTCACTTCGGGGGAAGAAATTACCATCATCGTTCTGCCGGTTTCCCCTGCGATGTCCGCCCATGTAGCGCCGTCATCCAGGCTCAACTGCCATTGGAAAGTAAGGTCAACGCCTTCCAGTCCGAAATTGGTTACTTCGGTTACATTGGCTTTCAGCGTTACTTCATTGCCGAAGTAAATCTTGTCGCCTTCGTACAAAAGGGTGTAAGTCACGGACACGATGGGCTTTTCTTCAACAACTTCTTCAACTACTTCTTCTTCCTCTTCTTCGGGCACGATCACATCGCCGTTCTCATCAAGGAGGAATTCTTCTTCGCCGTCTTCGTCTTCAACGTCTTCATCTTCGAGGTCTGCGTCGTTCAAATCTTCGTCGTTGTTTTCATCTTTCTTCTCATCCGCGTCCGGCGCCACGTATTCAGTGTACTTCGCTACCAATACGATATCTTCCGTGATGGCATTATAGAAGAAGAATTGTGCTTCTTCTATATCGCCTTCCACAAACCAGTAGAGAATCACGTAGCCGCTCTGCGCGGGATCGTTGTAGGGGGCTTCCATCAAGCTGCCCTTTTCCACCTGCACAACCCTTGTGAATTTCGGCTTCACCAGCGTTACATTCACCATTTTAGGTGCGGTGGTTTCGGCGGGTTCTTCCGAGGGCCCTGCCAGCGGGACTTTCAAGTCATCTTCAATAATGACTACTTTTTCGCCTTCGCCCTTTTCGGCAGGAATCGGATCTTCCACCGGCGGGATTTCAATAATAAGATCTTCACCCTCGCCCATTGCAATACCCATGCAAGATACCAACATTACCATCGCCAGGATCATCGCCAGAAACTTTTTCATGTTTGCCATTTTTGTGTGCCTCCTTTTATTTTTGCCGTATAGCACCAACAGTTACTAAATATATGCTGTTGGATTAATTGCTTTGCCTTAAGGCTCGTCGGTCAGTTCAGTTCCTACCATCATCGTCCAATTGCATTCCGGTTCGTCCTTTTCTCTGTCGTAGGGGGCGATGTCCTCATCGCTCCGCCCGTCGTCCCCATCCACAGTGGGATTTGCAGACCGCCGGCGATGTCATTCTGAGGGCTTCGCCCGAAGAATCTTCCAGCGTCCTTCTCCTCGTCATCCCCGTTCGTCCTTCTGAGGGCTTCGCCCGAAGAATCTTGCGTTCCGTCGTTTCCCATCGTCCCCATCCATTAGGGGAAATAGCGAGGGGGGATCGCAAATCCCCCTTTGCAGAGCGCCGGTAACAACCCATTGGTGATTTTTTCATATTCATCTTACCATTCAAAGGTTACATCTACGGTTACACCAAAAAATATTTTAATTTCTTTTCCAAAATATTAGCCCACCCCGCAGATTTCTTATATAACCTCATATTGTTTATTATATCTCAATCGCGCCGAAGCCTTTGTTGCCATTGTTCGCCGCGTTTCTTTCACATAATCACCCATTCGCCTAAACGAACTTTTTCTTCGCTCATCTCCCTCGTCATTGCGAGCCTGCGAAGCAATCCAGTCCACCTCTTCCTTTTCCCCGTCATCCCCGTTCGTCCTTCTGAGGGCAACGCCCGAAGAATCTTCCAGCGTCCTTCTCCTCGTCATCCTCCGTTTGTCATTCTGAGGGCTTCGCCCGAAGAATCTTTCCTCTCCCACCGTCGTTTCCCCTCGTCCCCACCCATCAGGGGGGAGCAGCGAGGGGGGATCGCAAATCCCCCTTTGCAGAGCGCCGGCGATGTCATTGCGAGCCTGCGAAGCAATCCAGCGTCCTTCTCCTCGTCGTAGGGGCGAACCTTGTGTTCGCCCGCCGTCGCTTCCCCTCGTTCCCCCTCGTTCCCATCCCCA